>ERZ809407.742-NODE-742-length-33392-cov-13.904970_pt1 | contig 33392 bp, 25 predicted proteins | sample MGYA00520792_ERZ809407 | MGnify/ENA primary metagenome ERZ809407 (study PRJEB31576, sample SAMEA3212665) | Homo sapiens | biome: human-gut; feature: human gut; material: fecal | place: Sweden | collected 2012 ...
CGGTAAAACTCCACTGGTTTTTATGTTTAAGGTTGGGTTTTGTCCCAGCCTCTTTATTATTATGTGATATAAGCACTTGCCTGAAAGCTGCTTTTGATTTACAATAGATAATGAATTGTCGGAAGCTTTAGGCAATAATGCTTACGAAAAAATATCAGGCTGTGAGGGAACGCAGCCGAATTTTGGAGGATGTGCTTATGCAAAATAAATATGCTGTTTATGAGGAGGCGCTGGCGGAGGAGCTTATTCCCGCCATGGGCTGTACCGAGCCTATCGCCATTGCTTACTGTGCTGCTGTATGTCGCGAGCAATTAGGAGCTTTCCCTGAGCAGATTGAAATCTGGGTTAGCCGTAATATTATCAAAAACGTTAAGAGCGTTGTTGTACCGAATACCAACAAGATGAAGGGCATTGAGGTTGCCTGCGCTGCTGGTGTCGTTGCCGCTCATTCCGAGCGTCAGCTGGAGGTTCTGGCTTATATTAACCAAGAGGAAAAGGCTGAAATTAAGGCGTTGGCTGAATCCGGCAAGATTAATATTCACGTTTCCGAAGAACCGGATATTTTCTATATCCGCATTTTTCTGGCAGCAGGCGGCAATAATGCTGAGGTAACTATTCGTACGGACCACACTAATGTTACCTGCATTAAGAAAAACGGCGCTACTGTTTTGGAAAAACCGATTGTGCCTGCCGAAGAAGAGGCTAAGAGCCTGTGGAGAATCGAGGATGTTCTGGATGCGGCCCGCAATATGCCGTTAGATAATGTTAAGCATCTGCTGAAACGCCAGATTGATTTCAATATGGCTATTTCCAAAGAAGGCCTGACCAATGATTACGGCGCAAGCATCGGCAAAATTTTGCTGCGTCGCGATCCGGACAGCCTGCGTATCCGCGCACGTGCCAGCGCTGCTGCAGGCAGTGACGCGCGTATGAACGGCTGTGAGCTTCCGGTAGTAATTACCTCCGGCAGCGGCAACCAGGGTATTACCGCTTCTGTTCCTGTTGTTGTTTATGCACATGCATTGGCTGCAGGCGAAGAAAAAATGCTGCGTGCAGTACTGCTGAGCGACCTTGTTACCATTTACCTGAAGCAGGGTATCGGTAAGCTGTCCGCATACTGCGGTGCTATCAGCGCAGGCTGCGGTGCCGGTGCGGCAATCGCGTTCCTGTATGATTGCACCGATGACCAGATCGAGCATGCTGTAGAAAATGCTCTGGCTATCAACAGCGGTATTATCTGCGACGGTGCAAAATCCTCCTGCGCAGCTAAGATTGCTATGGCTGTTGAAGGCGGTCTGATGGGCGTTGATATGTCCGTTGCTGAACGTAACTTTGCCGGCGGTGACGGCATTGTCCAAAATACTGCCGATGAAACTATTGCTGCAGTCGGCAAAATTGCCAGCCAGGGCATGGTAGAAACCGATAAAGAAATTATTGATGTAATGCTTGGCCTGTAATAAAGCCAAAAAATTAGAGAGTCTGCGGTTTACGCAGGCTCTCTGTTTTTTATCCGCTATATAATTATTCTTCTACCATTTTGGTAAGCTCTTCTACATGCTCGGTAGCAGTAAGGATATAGATAAAATCGCCGCTGAGCAGACGCGTGTCACCTGCCGGGATGAGCTGTGATTCACCGCGCTTGACATCAACTAAAAGTGTATTCGGCGGCCAGGGAATATCCTTGATAAGCTTGCCGCTGACGCTGCTGCCGCTGCAAATTACCAGCTCGATAACATTGCGTTGCTCCAGTACAGCCGGTTCCGGCGCTTTTTTGTGCAGCATGCGCTGCATCAGCTCCTCGTAGATGGGCTTGCTGTGGCACAGCTCCGCAATGACGAAGGCCACCATGGCAGCAATCGCCAGCGAAAGCAGCTGCTGGTAGCTGGCTGTCATTTCCATAATCAGTACGGTGCCTGTGATAGGCGCGCGTACGGAAGAAGCAAAAAGCGCCGCCATAGCAACTACCATAATATTTGTGGCATATGCAGGCTCAATCCAGCCAAGCATAATCAGCATCTGGGCGCAAATGCTGCCGCAGAGAGCGCCGATAACGAGCATCGGCAGGAAGAAACCGCCGGGAACGCCGCAACCGTAGCTGATGAGCGTAAAAATCAGCTTGCCTGCAAGAAAAATCAGCAGAAGCTGTAACGATATAGGTGCTTTGGCCAGATGATTAATCAGATCGTTGCCGCCGCCCAAAACCTCCGGCAGGAAGTAACCCAGAATACCGGCGCAGATGAGGGCAAAGGCAATCTTCTGTACAGGGCGCTTGAAGCAGGGCAGGCTGTAAAAGCGGCCTATATTCAGCAGTCCCCAGTTAAAGATAACGCCTGCCAGACCGCTGGCAAGAGCAACTAAAATGACGATGCCGTAATAGCTGATGGGAAGCAGTTGTAAGTCGGGGATATCAAAAATTGTCGCACGACCGAAAATAGCGCGGGAAATAATCGTCGCAGTGAAGGCTGCTGCCATGGAGGGCAGCAGAACCATGATGGAAAAGTTGCGGTGCAGCTCCTCCAAAGCAAAGATTACACCGGCGAGCGGAGCGTTGAAGGCTGCTGCCAGACCGGCGCTGGCACCGCTGGTCAGCAGATAGCGTTCTTCCATGCGGGTGCGTCCCATAAGACGGCTGACGCCCTGCGCAGTTACTGCGCCTAGCTGAATAGACGGGCCTTCGCGTCCCAGGGAAAGACCGGCGCCGATGCCGATGATACCGGCGGTGAGCTTAACCCAGAGAATGTGCAGCCAGCGCATTTTCATCAGGCCTAAAATTGCTCCCTTAACCTGCGGAATGCCGCTGCCGGCGGCCATAGGCTCGATGCAGTTGAGCTTGTGCAGGATGAAGGCGATGGCGATGAGCACGGCGAACCAGCAGGCGTTGATGCTCCAGTCGCTTACCCACAGGCGGTTGTAGAGCGCTCCGCGCAGGTATTCCATCTCCGAGAGGGCGAAGCGGAAGAAGCTGATGACTATACCGGCCAAGATACCGGTGAGGATGCCCTCCGCAAACAGGCGCAGGCGGAAGTTGTGCATGTTGCTGAGCGAACGGTAGGTTTTGAATTTTTGTTCTTTATCGTCCATAAATATAACTCTTTTCTTCGAATTTTTGTAACTAATATTATAGCACAAAAATAACCTTACAGATGCACAGAATGCTCATATAAAAAGAAGTTGGCACAAATATACCAACTTCTTTTGCCTGTGTATTGATACCGGAAGAAATATCAGAGGTTTTGTTGTATTTTACTGCAGGAGCTTCAATTTAAAATAAAAATAAAGCGTATAATAGTTATACACCTTAATCAGTATATTCTACTCTTAAGCAGAGTTTAACAAGTTCTTCCTCAGGCTTAGAAGTAGACCAGAAGTTGCGCAGCGGGAAAAGATATATGCCTCCATGCATATGCAATTTATTTTGTTCGACAAATTTTAATATGCGTTCTTTTATTTTTGAATCAATTACTCCATAATGAGCATTGCAGTAAACGCACAGATATAAGCCTTTTTCTTTCGTTTTCTTTATTGGATTATTATAATGTAATTTGCTATTTGCGCTAATAAATACGTTGTATTGCGTTATAAGATCTTTGTAGAAGAATTCATTGCTGTCATAATGAAAGCCCATCAGATATTCCTGAAAGGACGGATGAGAAAATACTGGCAGCATATGCTTAGCCAAAATATTCATTCGATGTTTAATAGGTGTTTGGAAACTTATATCCTCACTAAAATAAAGATGTTCTTCCTCTTGAAGTTCCAGCAGAATCTGGTTAAGAGGCAGATTCTGAATATCGTTTAAAAAGGCGATTTTCTGCTGCATAGTTTTTTCTAAATACAGCAATTCCTCAATCTGCTTTTTATATTCCTGCTGCTTGTTGCGATATATTTCTTTAAGCAGGTTTATATCCTTGCTTTTCAAGTATGCTTTAATCTCTTTCAAAGAAACATTAAGTTTTCTTAATGAGATAATAATTTACAGAGTAAAATATTGCGATAAAACGTAAAATCTGTAGCCTTTTTCATCGACAAATTCAGGTGAAAAAATATCGTTTTTATCATAATATAACAGAAGCTGCTTGGATATGCCGAGCAGCTTTGCCAGTTCAGCGGGAGTGAAATAACGTGAATCCTTCATAAAAAACCTCTTGACTGTATAAGCGTTGTATATTGTAAGATAATACTGATAATGTGGTATGAGTTATCAAAAGCCAATATTATTATTTTACGCTATATTATTAAAATTTTCAAGGAGTGTATGACTGATGAGTTTGATGAGTAAGAAAATGGTAAACGGTGCTGTAGCTTTGGGCTGCATATTGTTTGCTGCGCCGGTAATGGCACATGAAGCATTAAATGAGTATGTATTGGATCCCATGATGGTTACTGCCGCCCGTTATGAGAAAAGAGATGTAGATATTCCTGCTGCAACCGAAATTTATGACCAGGAGAAGATTGAAAAGCTGGGTGCCAATAACGTTATGGAGGTTGTAAAAAATATTCCCGGCTTTACCTTAACTGCTTCTCCGACCGGCAATACTTACATCGGCTTCAGAGGCATTTCTAAAGATAACGTTGCTATCTTAATAAACGGAATTCCCTTGAATCAGGACGGTAACTATGACCTGGAATCCATTTCCGCCGATATTATCGACCGCATTGAAGTTGTTAAGGGCGGCGCTACTGTTCTTTACGGCTCTAATGCCAGTGCCGGTGTTATCAATATTATTACTAACAAAAAGGCAGCTAAGAATAAAGTATTGATTGGTTTTGGTGATAAAAACAAATTTAAAGGTGCTGTTAATGTAGCTACCGATAAGCTGCAATTAAGCTATTCCAGACAGCAGTCTAAGGACAGAGGCTTTGTATATAAAAACTCCGGTGCAAGCAACTACTATACCGGTGACAAGCTGGAAAAGGACAGCTTGAATCTGCAATATGCTTTCAGCGATAACCTGTCCTTGCAATATATGTACAGCAAAAAGGCGTCCGACTGCTCCAAATCCGTTAATGGTGTTTACCAGCCAGGCTTCCATAGTGACATCAAATATAACTTCGGCCAGCTCAGATATGTAAATGATGATTTACAGGCTACTGTCTTCTTCAGAAACAGAGATTGGAAATTCAATACATCTACACATCAAAAGGGTCATAACTATGGTGCCGATTTGCAGGATAAATTCCAATTAGGAAAAACCGAGCTGACGGTTGGCGCTAACTATGAAAACGAAAATACCAAAAACAATACTAATGTAGAGGCAGCAAAGCGCGACAGCGCCGCAGTATTCTTTATGACGGAAACCGAGGTATCCGATAAAACCAAAATTTTCCTTGGTGCTCGTGAAGCATATGTTGAGAAATCCGGCAGCAAGTTCTGCCCGCAATTCCAGGTAATGCATTCCTTAGGCACGGATGATAATATTTATCTGAATGTGAACCGTTCTATGCGCGCGCCTCATGTCAATGAGCAATGGGGTACGGCAACTCAGCTGATGAACCCTGATCTGAAGGCAGAAAATGGCTGGAACTATGAGTTCGGCTGGAAAAAGAAACTGGCTGCCGATGAACTCTTCAAGGTAAACGTTTACCATATGGATATCAATGACCGTATCTATAGCCAGCGAAACTATAACGGCAGCGGCAAGAGCATGTTCCTGAATGCTAATAAGTACAGAAATACCGGCGTTGAGGTAAGCTACGAAAAAGCTGCTTCGGAAAAGTTCAGCTACAATGTAGGCGTTTCCTATGGTAATCCTGAGCAAAAGCTTGCTAAGGGTGATTGGCAGAGAGTTGACTTTAAATTAGGTCTGCATGCAGGAGTAGGTTATAACTTAGGCAAGACCAATGCCAACATTTATGCTAACTATATGGCAGAAAGAATTAACGGCGTTAAACCAATGTTAGACCTTACTTTGAATGTAAAACAGCAGATTACCAAAAATGATGCTTTAAGATTTGCTGTTTATAACCTGCTTAACCGTGATGATATCAGAACCGGTTCTTCCAGCGGCACCGGTGCTATGCTGGAGGAACGCAACTGGATGCTGTCTTACGAGCACAGCTTCTGATGAAAGGCTTGGCTGATTATGCGTAGATTATTTTTCCTTATCCTTGCTTTGCTGGCTGTTGTCTATTGCTCCGGCTGTGCCGGTACTGTTGACAAGCAGAATGATGCTGCTAAAAAGCAAAGCTATGTTGTGCAGGATGTACGCGGCAAGAAGCTGTCCTTTGAGTCTAAGCCTCAAAAAATAATCAGCCTGTATGTTTATGGTGACGAGGTGCTTTTAGGCCTTGTTGACCATAAGCGTATAGCAGGCCTGTCCAAATGGGTGCATGATGAGGATTTGGCCATGGGTGCCAAGGAGGCTAAGGATGTTACCAAAATTGCGGAAAGCAATCCGGAGGCTATTCTTGCACTGAAGCCTGATCTGGTGCTGCTGCCGGACAGCAGTAAGCCGGAGCAGATTTCCAGCTTGGAGGATGTGGGAATTAAGGTTTTTGTTTATCCCGCCGCATCCAGACTGAGCAATATTCCCAAGACGATTAAGGCTATCGGCGGTGCTGTAGGCGAAACGGAGCAGGCTGAAAAGCTGATTGCCGAGATGCAGAAAAAAATCAGTGCGGTTGAAGCTAAGGTTAAAAAAATGCAGCCTGAGGACAGAAAAAAAGGTCTGCTCTTTCTGCGCTTTGGCGCTATCGGCGGCAAGGGGATTATCTTTAACGATATCATGACTGCTGCCGGCGTAGAGGACTGCTATGAGGCAGCACGTCATACAATTGCGGACAAACCCGGAACGAGCCGTATTTTGAGTAAGGAAGAAGTAGTACAGGCAAATCCTGACTACATAATTATCGCTACCTGGTCTCAGGGCGGTGCTTATAAGGCAGGCAATGCGCAATTAGAAGAACTCTATGCTGATCCTGCGCTGGCTACGGTAACCGCTGTAAAGAAAAAACAGGCGATTGTCATTCCGCAGGGTTATGTAAATTGTCTGTCGCAACATGCCGCTGACAGTGTAGAGCTTCTGCATGAGGCAGTTTACGGCAAATAGACACAAAGGTCTTTGTGTGATATTAAATAACATTTTATGGGGGTGGCGGTTTTATCTGCTGCCCCTTGTTTTTTGAGGAGAAGAAATATGCTGCAAAAGAAAAACTATGGCGCTGATATTTTACATAATATCAGACGCTTGAGCGAAGTAAATGAGCAAAGGGATATTAAACCGCTGATGGCAACATCCTTCCCGGGAACTCATTGCCCGCTGATGGGTGTTCTGATGACCGTGAGACAGCTGCCGGAGGCAGTTACAGTTATCGTAGGTACGGATGAATGTACCTATTATTCCAAGCTGCTGGCGAATATGAAAATATTCGGCAGTCTTAAGGAAAGCTGTGTTTCAGTAGTAATAGATGATTATGATGTGACCTTCGGTACGATTAAGAAAACTAAAAAGGCCGTTGCCGAAATTTTTGAGGCAGGAGCTCCTAAATGCATAGTATTGGTAACAACCTGCGTTCTGGAAATCATCGGTGATGATTATGATGCACTCGTTGATGAGCTGGAGGAAAGGTACCATGTGCCGATTCTGCTTGTGCGTACGGAGCATTTTCAGTGTCGGGATCATCTGCCGGGTATCGAAAGAACATTGACTGCCACTGTAAAGCTGATGCGGAAAATGCCGACGGAAAATGTTGTCAATATTCTTGGCAATGGTGCTCCTTTGCAAAAAAATTCTGTTTTGCTGCAGCTGCTGGAGCAGGCCGGCGTACAGTTAGGACTGCAGCTTCCTGGCAAATGCAGTCTGCAGGATTTGGCGCTTGCAGGAAGAGCGAAGCTGAATATTGTTGTTGATGAGCTAGGATTGGAGCTGGCAAAGCAGATGCAGGAAAAGCTTGCTGTGCCTTACGTTTACTTCCCACCGATGTGTAATCCGCACAAGGTGTTGCAGGCCTATCAGGAGCTTGCTGCTGCTTTGGAAATGGAGCTGCCGCAGATTGTTACAGAGTCTTTGGAGGAATGCCTTGCTTTGCAGCAGCAGGTGCAGGATAAGCTGCAGGGTATTGGCTATATATATGGCAACAGTCCGTATAACTGTTGGGAGCTGAATACTTATCTGGCAGGATTAGGACTGCAGCCGATGATGATACAGATGAGCACTCTGAAAAACAAGGAAGCAAAAAAAGAGCTGCTGCAATATGCGGATCCTTATGTCTGCAAGAGTGCCAATCTGGCAGCGATGGAATTTGTCTATGATAAATTAAAGCCTCAGCTGTATATAGGCAGAAGCTTTACCGACAGCCTGGAAAGAAAAGGGATTTTCGGTATAGACAGTATGCCGGGACAGGATGTACTGGGCTTTGCAGGCTGTTTCGGCTTGCTTAAGCGTTTGCTGGATTTTACGCAGACTCAAATAGAGGAGAAGTGATTATGGCTTTGATAAGAAATTTTCCGGTGCCGTCTGACAGAATGGCCATCATCAGCACGCTGCTGAATATAGAAGATGCAGTTGTTTTGGAATATGGTCCCGAAGGAACAACACATTTCAGCATGAATTTTTTCAATAAGCTGGGGCAGGATTATCCTGACAGACTTTTTACTACCGGTGTAGATGACAGTGATATTATTATGGGCAGTACAGAGCATCTGGAAAGAGGCATTTTGGAGCTGGATGCTTTATATTCGCCTAAGGCTATTTTTGTGCTGACTTCTTCTGTAACATCTATCATCGGTACGGATATTGCGGGAATCTGCGACAGCCTGCAGAGCAAGGTTCAGAGCAGGCTGATTCCTGTAAATACCTCCGGTTTGGGCGCAGACTACAGCGCCGGGTTGCGAAAAATCTATCTGCAGCTGGCAGAGCTGTTTGTACAGCCTGACGCAGCCAAGCAAAAAGGACGCTATAATATTTTAGGTGCATCACCGCTGCATTACAGAGCAGAATCCGATATCTGCGAAATCACAAGATTGCTGCGAGAGGGCTTCGGCTGCGAGCTGCTGCATTGCCTTGCGATGAATATGACTACGGAGGCGCTTGCCGAGCTTAGCAGTGCCGAGCTGAATATTGTTCTTACAGCAGAAGCGGTTCCCAGTGCCGAATATCTGCAAAGCGTTACCGGTACGCCTTATGTTTATCTGCCGCCTTACGGTTATAGTCAGACGAAAGAGTTTTTAAATAGCGTTGCAGCGGTTATAGGGCAGCCGGTTAAGGAAGCTATGCTGCAGCGTTTGGAGGAAAAAAAACGCAGACTGAAAATGCTTTTAAAGTCTCCGCTGCTGAGCAGAACTCCCGGTACGGTATTTTTAAAGGGTGATTATGATACAGTAAAAGGCTTGGGTGCATTCTTCAAGGAGTTGAAATTTAATGTAGCTCACAGTGTATGCACACATAAAATCACCGGTACTGCTGCGGAAGGCATAGAGTACTTTAAGGAAGAGAAGGAATATCTGCAGCTGCTGAAGGATATTCGTCATTGTCTTGTTATGGCTGATGAGGATACTGTTGCGCAAGCTGACATGACAAACTTTAAAGTTTGCGTAAGCCATCCCTGTTACAGTCACAGGACAATTGCCAAGCATTTGCCGTTCATGGGCGAAAGAGGTGCGGATATGCTTTTTGAGTATATTCAGCAGTACGTGAATATGTAACTTCAATTTCGGTTGATTATTGGCAGACAAAAATCCCCTTGGGCTTTCAAGCTCAAGGGGATTAATAATTTTCAACCAAATTTAATTTAAGCCTTGGCAGATTCTGCTTCTACAGCTTCTTCCTTAGCGTAATCCGGGTCAAATTTCGGATTCAGGTAGTTTTGGTAAGCCCATGCCAAAAGTGCACCGGAAATATTGTGCCATGCGGAGAATACTGCGCCGGGAACGGTTGCGGCAGGCAGAGCAGCGAAGTGTGCTTTTGCCAGGCCGGTTGCCAGACCGGAGTTTTGCATACCAACTTCGATGGACAGAGCAACAGCCTTTTTCCAGCTGAGGCCGGTGAAGCGGGCGATGGCAAAGCCAAGAGCGTAACCGCAGCAGTTATGCAGAATAACTACCAGCAGAATCAGGCCGGGAGCCTTCAGAATCAGGTCGCGGCTGGCGCCGATAACACCTGCGATAATCAGAGAAATTGCAATGGAGGATACAGCTGGCAGATAGTCGGTTGCTGCTTCGGCAAGCTTGGGCAGGAAGGATTTAACAGCCAGACCTAAGCAGATAGGCAGAATAACGATTTGGACGATGCTCCAGAACATGCCTACCGGATCGAAGTTAATCTTTTCACCGATAATCATGTAGGTGATGAACGGAGTCAGAATCGGAGAAAGTACAGTGGAAACACTGGTCATGGTTACGGAAAGTGCAACGTCGCCCTTGGACATAAAGGTGATTACGTTGGAGGAGGTACCGCCGGGGCAGGTGCCTACCAGTACAACACCGGTGGTCAGTGCCGGGTCCAGATTGAAGGCAACGGACAGCAGGTATGCCAAGAAGGGCATTACGAAATACTGAGCGCAGCAGCCGATGAGAATATCAAGCGGGCGTTTAAGAACAAGTGCGAAGTCCTTCAGGTTCAGTGTGGTGCCCATGCCGAACATTACGATACCGAGCATGCAGCTCAGAACGCTGATGCCGTGTACCTTGCCTAATACCCACAAAAAGTTCTGCGGCATTGTGAGGCCGAGAACCAGAAAAACGATGGCAATGATGCCAAAGAATTTGCCGATTAAAGCACAAAATTGTTTCATTATGAAATTACCTCTTTCCCTTAATAAAAAATAATAATTTATGAAGAGTAGCATCAATGCTCTCTCCTTTGTCTGTAATGTCCACTATTATAACAAAGACAGAAGAGGAAATAAAGAGTTTGCTGTAAAAAACTGTAAAAAATTTTAAAAACGGTGGAATTGTGTTATAATGTTAATATAAATTGCGAAAAATACGGACGGAGGTACGCTACTTGTATACTATAAGCAGAGATTACCGTAAAGAAATTGTGATTGAAAAATCACGTTTTATCTGCTCGCTGAAAAAGGTGCACAGTGAAGCAGAGGCCCAGGAGTTCATTAAGGCCGTAAAAAAAGAGTTCTGGGATGCAACGCACAACTGCTCCGCCTATATCGTGGATGATCTGGCACAGCGCTCCAGTGACGATGGCGAGCCGAGCGGTACTGCCGGCATTCCGATGCTGGAGGTGCTGCGTAAAAACGGGCTGACGGAAACAGCAGCCGTGGTGACACGTTATTTCGGCGGCATTAAGCTAGGCGCAGGCGGACTTGTGCGTGCTTACAGCGGCAGCGTGGCAGGCGCGGTGAAGGAAGCTGGCTTGGCACAGAAAATTTTGCTGGGCTATTACAGCTTTTTATATGATGTGAACAGTGTCGGCCGCATTCTGAATGTGCTTTATCAGCAGCAGCTGTTTGAAATTGCCGATGTGCAGTACGACCTGCGCGCCAAGGTTATCCTCAAAATGCGCGCGGAGCAAAATGCAGAGGCCGAGGCTTGGCTGACAGAGAACCTCAATCAGCAGATAGAGCTGGAGCAGGAGGGCACAGAGTTCGCTGAGGTGGCGCTGTAGCTTTTAATAGGAAAAACTATACGAACAACCTCCCTTAGGCTATTGCTTGCGGGAGGTTGTTTTTGTTTTAGCATTGATACTGTTCAAATAAAAAGCTTTCAGCTTTGTAGCAAATAATGTATAATAATATGAATGAAAAGATTACTGACAGGAGGTAGAAGCGAGTGATTGAAGAAAGAGTGCCACCGCAAAATATAGAAGCGGAGCAGGCTGTGCTGGGTGCGATGCTTATTGATAAAGAAGCTATTGCCAAGGCGACCGAAGTGCTGTCAGCAGATGACTTTTACCGCGAGGCGCATCGTGTTATTTTTAGTGCGATGCTGGAGCTTTATAATAAGAATGAAGCAGTAGATATGGTTACTGTGACAGAAATCCTCAAGCGTGACAATAAGCTGGAGGACATTGGCGGCATCGCCTACATCACCAGTCTGGCGAATGTGGTGCTGACGGCGGCTAACGTTAAGTACCATGCGGAGATTGTTGCTGAAAAGTCGGTTCTGCGCCAGCTTGTGCGCGTTTCTACCGAAATTGCGGCTATGGGCTATGAGGCCAACGAGGATGTCGGTACGCTGCTGGATACTGCGGAAAGCCGTATCCTGGAGATTTCCAACCGTAAGAAAAAGAATGATTTTACAGCGATTAATGATATTTTGATGGACAGCGTGCAGAGCATCGAAAGTCTGCTGCAGAACAAGGGCGGTCTTACAGGTCTGCCGGCAGGCTTTGCGGATTTGGATAAGCTGACGAGCGGTCTGCATCCTTCCGATTTTATTATTCTGGCAGCGCGTCCTTCCATGGGTAAAACTGCGCTGGCGCTGAACATTGTGCAGAACGTAGCGCTGCGTGCGCACAAGGTTATCGGCGGTGAACCGCGCAGTGTAGCCTTCTTTAGCCTGGAAATGAGCAAGGAGCAGCTGGTTAACCGTATGCTTTGCGCCGAAGCAGGCATCGACAGCCAGCGCCTGCGCGTAGGCGAGATGCGTGACGAGGACTGGACGCACCTTTGGGATGCCTGCGATACGATGAGCCGTGCGAAAATTTATATTGATGATACAGCAGGTATTACGGCTATGGATATGCGCAGCCGTGCACGCCGCCTGAAGGCAGAGCATGGCCTGGATTTGATTGTTGTCGATTACCTGCAGCTGATGCAGGGCAGCGGCAAGCGCAATAATTCCGGCGACCGCCAGCAGGAGGTTTCGGAAATCTCCCGCTCGCTGAAGGCGTTGGCGCGTGAGCTGGATGTGCCGGTGTTGGCGCTGTCACAGCTGAGCCGTAGCGTTGAATCGCGTCAGGTTAAGCGCCCCATGCTAAGTGACCTGCGTGAATCCGGTTCTCTGGAGCAGGATGCGGATATCGTAGCATTCCTGTACCGCGAGGATTACTACAATCCGGAAACGGAAAACAAGCACACCGAGCTGATTATTGCTAAGCATCGTAATGGTCCGGTAGATACCGTTAATCTGTTCTTCCAAAAGCAGTTCACCAAATTTGTCGGCTTTACAAAGCGCGAAAGCTGAGAATAGAATACAGCGACATAATAAAAGTCCCGGGATTTTAACATCTCGGGACTTTTTGAGTATTGCATGGAGCATTGCCTGATGGGTGTTAAAAGCGTGAAATTTATTCTCTTGGCAAAAGATTTTTTCTGATAAGTGTAAAAAAGCTTACAAGGAAGCTGCGAAGAAAAACCGAATATTTTACCTAAAATCAACAAAAAATGTTCATAAAGCTTGCGATAAGACGCGGAAAATGATATGATATTTATGCAACAAAGTGTAGTGAAGAATCTGAAGGTAATATCTGTGGCTTTCAGATGTTTTTTCATGAATAAAATTGTCTTGGGAGGCATACAAAAATGATTGATCGTTATACTCATCCTGAAATGGGTAATATCTGGACACTCGAAAATGAATTCCGTACCATGCTGAAGGTAGAAATTCTGGCTTGCGAGGCTATGAACAAACTGGGCATTGTGCCTGACGAAGCGCTGAAGGATATTCAGACGAAGGCTGACTTCCGTCTGGACCGCATTAAGGAAATTGAAGCAGTTACCAACCATGATGTTATTGCTTTCCTGACTAATGTGGCTGAGTATGTAGGTGATGCGTCCAAATACATTCACAAAGGCCTGACCTCCAGCGACGTAAAGGATACTGCACTGTGCTACATGACTGTACAATCCGCAGACCTGATTATGCGTCATCTGGTAAACTTCCATGAAATTCTGCGCCGTCGTGCCGCTGAATTCAAATATACCGTTATGATCGGCCGTACTCACGGCATCCACGCAGAACCGATGACCTTCGGTATGAAATTCCTGCTGTGGTCCGCTGAAATCGAGCGTGACATCGAACGTCTGAAACAAGCGCGTGAAATGATGGCAGTCGGCAAGCTGTCCGGTGCTGTAGGAACTTACTCCAACATCGATCCGTTTGTAGAAAAATATGTCTGCGAAAAGCTGGAGCTCACTCCGGTACGCCTGGCAACTCAGGTTATCCAACGTGACCGTCATGCACATTTCATGACTACTCTGGCAATCATCGGTTCCTCTCTGGATAAGATGGCAACCGAAATCCGTAACCTGCAACGTACCGATATCCGTGAAGCTGAAGAATATTTTGCACCCGGCCAAAAGGGTTCTTCCGCTATGCCGCATAAACGTAATCCTATCACCTGCGAAAAGGTTTCCGGTATGGCTCGCCTGCTGCGCGGCTATGCAGTAGCAGCTCTGGAGGATGTAACCCTGTGGCATGAACGCGATATCTCCCATTCTTCCGTAGAACGCGTTATTCTGCCGGACGCAACTATTGCTCTGGACCATATGCTGCGTAAATTCTCCAACATCATCGACAAGCTGCTAGTATATCCTGATGCAATGATTGCCAACATGAACAAAACCGGCGGTCTGATTTTCAGCCAAAACCTGCTGATTGCTCTGGTTACCAAAGGTGTACTGCGTGAGGACGCTTACAAATGGGTACAACGCAACGCTATGGCACGTTGGCTGCAAGGCGCTGACTTCAAGACCAACGTTGAAGCTGACCCGGATATCAAAAAATATCTGACTGACGAAGAGGTTGAGCATTGCTTCGATCCGAAACCGATGCTGCGCCACGTTGACGAGATTTTTGCTAGATTTGGTTTATAATTTTGATAAGGAGTGACTGCTAATGTCATCTGTTGTAGTTTTAGGCGCCCAATGGGGCGATGAGGGTAAAGGTAAAATTGTTGACTATTTGGCGCAAAAGGCTGACGCTGTAGTTCGTTACAGCGGCGGCTCCAATGCAGGCCATACCGTTGTAGTTAACAACATTAATTATAAGCTGCGTCTGCTGCCCTCCGGTGTACTGTTCAATGATAAGACTAACGTTCTGGGCAACGGCGTTGTAATCAACCCCGGCGTTGTGCTGGCTGAAATCGCCGGCATGAAGGAAAAGGGCATTGATTGCAGCAATCTGGTTATTTCTGACCGTGCACACGTTGTTCTGCCGTATCATCAACGTCTTGATGAGCTGCAGGAGGAAGCACTGGGCAATCACAAAATCGGCACCACCAAAGGCGGCATCGGTCCCTGCTACATGGATAAGGTTGCTCGCGTAGGCATTCGTATCTGCGATCTGATGGAGCCCGAAACCTTTGCTGATAAGCTGAAGGTTAATCTGGAAGCAAAAAATGCTATTATCACCAAAATTTACGGTGCAGAACCGTTTGACTATGATACCGTACTGAAGGAATATCTGGCTTATGCAGAAGAGCTGCGTCCGTACGTTGCCGATACCGGCGTTGTTATGGATGAGCTGTTCAGCGCCGGCAAAAACGTTCTGTTTGAAGGCGCACAGGCTACCTTCCTCGATATCGACCATGGTACCTATCCGTATGTTACCAGCTCCAACCCGACTGCAGGTAATGCCTGCACCGGCAGTGGCGTAGGTCCCCGCTTCATCGACCATGTTGTCGGCGTAGTTAAGGCTTATACCACCCGCGTTGGTGAAGGTCCCTTCATCACCGAGCTGCTGGATACAGACGGCCCCGGCAACCAAATCCGCGAAACCGGCCATGAATACGGCACCGTAACCGGTCGTCCGCGTCGCTGCGGCTGGCTGGATGCTTTCATGCTGCGTTACAGCGCACGCCTGAACAGCCTGGATTATCTGGCAATTACCCGTCTGGATATCCTCGACAATATGCCGAAGATTAAAATGTGCGTTGGCTACAAGATTGGCGATGAGGTTCTCAAACGCATTCCTGCAAGCCTGAACGTTTTGGCTAAGGTTGAGCCGATTTTCGAAGAGTTCGACGGCTGGATGACCGACATCAGCGGCATCCGTAACTATGACGAGCTGCCGGAAAACGCTAAAAAATATCTGGCTAAAATCAGCGAGGTATCCGGTGTTGAGCTGGGTATTATCTCCGTTGGTCCTAACCGCGAGCAGACTATCGTTCTGAAAGAGCTGCTGTAAGCTTAGGCTGCTGAAAAAACAGCAAAAATATTTTAAAAAAGTACTTGACTTTCCTTGCATTAGTCTGTATAATATTAATGTTGCTAATTTATGGTAACAAATGATTCACTAGCTCAGTTGGTAGAGCACCTGACTTTTAATCAGGGTGTCCCGAGTTCGAGTCTCGGGTGGATCACCAACGAAAATATGCCGTTCTTCGAAAGAAGAACGGCTTTTTTGTATTTGCGGATGCAAATATTTATAAAGGCGGACGCAGGCCCTGAAAAATTCTTCCTTGCTAATCAATTCCTACAGTAGTAATATGTAAGTGATAAGCAAAAATTTTATAGACTTTTTCGGAGGTGCTTTGATGAAAATAGTAGTTATGGAGCCGTTAGGCGTAAAGATGGAGCTGATTAATGCACTGGCAGCGCCGCTGCAGGCTGCAGGTCATGATTTTGTATATTATACTGAGAAGGACACCGACCAGACGAAGCTGCTGGCACGTGTGCAGCAGGCCGATATTATCATGCTGGCTAATCAGCCGCTGAGTGCGGAGATTATCAACGCCTGCCCTAATTTGAAAATGCTGTCTGTAGCCTTTACCGGTGTAGACCATATTGCGCTGGCTGCCTGCCGTGATCGCGGAATTGTAGTGTGCAACGCTGCAGGCTATTCCACCAATGCGGTAGCAGAGCTGACCTTCGGCCTGGCTATCAGCGTTATCCGCAACATCGTTCCCTGTGATGCACGCTGCCGTCAGGCAGGAACGAAGGATGGGCTGGTAGGCTTTGAGCTTTTTGGCAAGACCTTCGGCGTAGTCGGCACCGGTGCGATTGGCAGCAGAGTGGCGAAGCTTGCCGCTGCCTTCGGCTGCAGGGTGCTGGCCTACAGCCGTACTCCGAAGGCAGAGCTGCAGGCTGACGGTGTAAGCTATGTAAGTCTGGATGAGCTTTTGGCTGCCAGCGATTTTGTCAGCCTGCATGTGCCGCTGACGGACGCAACCCGCGGACTGATTAACGCTGAGGCTATTGCGAAGATGAAGCCGACGGCCGTACTGCTGAATACTGCGCGCGGTCCTGTTGTGGACAGCGAGGCGCTGGCACAGGCGCTGAACGAAGGAAGATTGGCGGGCGCAGGCATTGATGTGTTTGAGGGCGAGCCGCCGATTGCACCGGAGCATCCTCTGTGCCATGCAAAGAACACCGTGCTGACACCGCACGTGGCCTTCGCCAGCGCCGAAGCACTGGCTGCACGTGCCGATATCGTTTTTGCCAACATCGAAAAATGGCTGGCAGGAGCACCGCAGAACGTAATTAAGTAAAAACACTATGAAAAGGCTCAATAATTTATATTATTCCAAGAGAATAAAAGAGCTTTTGGCAGAGCTGCAGACAGCGGGAACAACGCTGGTTGTTGCTCCCATGGGCTATGGTAAAACACTGGCAGTGCAGTACTTTTTGCAGGAGCAGGAGCGCTGCGGCAAAAAGGTACTGCGCCAGAGTATTTACGGCGCCGGTGCCGAGGCCTTCTGGCAGGGAGTGTGCCACAGCTGGCAAAATACGGAGCTGGGCGCTGCGCTGCTGCAGCAGTCTTTGCCTGCCGATGCCAACGCCAAAACGCTGGTACTGGAGCTGTTCCGTCAGCTGCTGCCGCAGGAGCCTGTCTATTGGTTTATAGATGATTTGCATCTGTTGGAGAGCAGCGAGGCAATTGACTTTCTCTTTGCTCTGAGCAAGGCAGGCTTTGCTGATTTGCATCTGCTGCTGGTAAGCAGAGGGCAGATTTTTGACGGCAGCCGTCTGCTGGAGCTGGGACGTAAGGTCTTTTGCCTTGATAAGCATGACCTGGCGCTGCAGCGTGACGAGCTGGTGGAATACAGCAGCAGATGCGGCCTGAAGCTTACGGCGCAGCAGCTGGATGCTTTGCATGAGGCCTGCGAGGGCTGGTTTTCCGTTACCTATCTTAACTTTTTGAACTACGACAGGTATCAGCGCTTTTGCCTTGATACAGGCAGCGTTTATGAGATGATAGCCAATGTACTGCTGCGGCCGCTGCCGTCGGAGCAGCAGCGCTTGCTGCTGCTTATGGGGCAGCCGGAGGAATTTACACCGGAGCAGGTGGCCTTTGCCTACGGCACAAGCTGCAGAGAGTCTGTAGGCAGGCTGCTGGAATGCAACGCCTTTATTATCAGGCTGGCTAACGGCAGACTGCGGTGTCATCATATGCTGAAGCAGGCAACGCGCCATGCCTTCGGCCTGTTGCCTGAGGCTGAGCAGCAAATGTACTTCCGTCGCTTGGGACAATGGTACGCACAGCAGAAGGAGTACGAGGAAGCGCTGGACTGGCTGTACCGCGGCCGTGATTTTGACGGTCTGCTGGCTGCAGTGCAGCAGCTGCGCGACTGGTCGATGCACCCGCAGCACAGGCAGCATCTCTTCGACTGGCTGTGCGAATGTCCGCCGGAAATCTTGTGGCAGTATCCGCAGGCGGTGCTGATAATTATGCGGCGCATGTTTTCGCTGAATATGGTGCCGGAAATGCTGCAGGTTAAGGAATGGTACGTGACAGCGCTGGAGCGCAATACTGCGCTTAGCCAGCGTGAGCGCGATAATTATTACGGCGAGCTGGAGGTTATCCTGAGCTTTTTGGCCTTCAACAGCATCACCGGTATGAGCGAGCATCACCGGCGCGCCTACAAGCTGCTGAGCGGTGCTCCTCAGACGCTCAGCAAGCAGGGCATCTGGACCTTCGGCGCGCCCAGTGTTCTGGGGCTGTATTTGCGCACGGGCTGCAGTCTGCGGCAGACGGTTGAGGATATGCAGGAGTGTATGCCGCCGTACTATCTGCTGAGCGGCTGGCACGGTGCCGGAGCCGCCGAGCTGACGGAGGCGGAAGCACTTTTGCTGCAGGGACGCATCGACGAAATGGATATGACTCTGCAGAAGGCGTATTATCAGGCGGAAAAGCATGGGCAGGAGTGCATTACTATCTGCTGTGATTTTCTGGAGATGCAGCGCGATCTTTTCCGCGGCGTTTACAGCAGTAAGGCAGAGGCGTACAGCCGCCATCAGTGGCAACTGCAGCCTTGGAAGCAGAGCATGCTGCTGAATACTGCCGATATGTGCGCCGGCTTTTACTATGCATTGCTGGGCAAGCCGGAATATATCCCAAGCTGGCTGACGGACGGAAACGGACAGCAGCCTTCGGTGCTTTATCCGGCGCGTCCCTGCCGCAACTATATCAGTGCCCAGTGCCTGCTGGCACAAGGGCAGTATACGGAGCTTTTGGTGCGCTGGTCCGACTGGGAGCAGGAATGCCGTCCCTACAGTAATTTTTTGTGCCTGCTGTATTTGCAGGTGCAAAGGGCGGCGGCCTTTGCCGGCAGAGGCGATGTAACGAGCTGCCGCGCTTCGCTGAAGCAGGCGCTGGCAATGGCTGAGGCGGATAAGCTTGTGCTGCCGTTGGCACAGAACATAGCGCTGCTGCGTCCTTATCTGGAGCAGGAGGCTCAGGGTGAATGCTCGGCAGCGGCGGCAGCGGCGCTGCACCTGGGACAGCAGATGGAGGCGGGCCGGGGGCAGATTATGTCCGCACGCTTTGCCGAAGCAGGCCTGCAGGAGCTGACGGAGCAGGAGCTGCAGATAGCGCAGCTGGCGGCGGCACGCCATACGAACAGGGAGATTGCGCAAAGATTGTCGCTGTCGGAGGGGACGATTAAGCAATATCTCAATAAAATTTTTGCCAAGCTGCAGATTGATGCGGCGGCCAAAAATAAAAGACATCAGCTGGAGCGCTTTTTCTCCAACTCTTAACTAAAGGTTACTTATAGTTAATATTGACCCGGTATATACTGTAAATGAAGAAGTATATGCCGGGTCTTTTTATATCCGGCGGTTAGGAGGCGGAAAAATGAAACGGCTGAAGGTTGTGCTCGTGGCGTGCCTGGCAATGCTCGTGGCTTTTACGGCATTGGCGTGGGCGGCGACGCAGTACAAAACAACAATTAAGGTAAACGGTACAAAGCTGAATGTGCAGCGCTATGTAGAGGGCAAGGGGCCTATGAAGGATAAGGCGGTGCTGCTCAACAAGGATAATAAGGTTGTTGTGCGCTGGAAGCAGCGCGAGCTGAAAAAATGGTACTATGACGGTGATAAATATTTCCGCTTTGTACCATACAGCTATGATATGAAAAATCTGAAGCCCGGCAGATATCGCTTGGTAACGACCAGCAGCTTCGGCAAGGGCGGTGCGGTTAAAAAGACAGTCAACATCAGCTACAAGCCGCAGAGCAAGATGCAGTTCCGTGCGTCCAAGATTATCCGCAAGGGCAACGGCGATGTTTACCAGCGCCTGTATTTCAAAAAGAATAATTCCACGGGCAAGACCTGCTATGCCCAGATTTTCAATAAAAACAACAAGCTGGTTTACAGCACGAAATATAAGGCAAGAAATGCCAATCAGGATTTTGCCTTCAGCTGGAACGGCTGGGCGAGCGGCAACAGCGGCAAAAAATGTGCTAAGGGCGTATATACCGTGAAGTATTGGATGGACGGCGTTAATCCCAAAACTGCCAAATTCCGTCTGAGCATTTAAGGAGGGGAGCATAATGAAAGAAAAAATGATGCGTATTATCGTAACTGTTATGCTTACCCTGCTGCTGTGCAGCCTGACGCTGCTGGCAGGCGCCGCCTCCAAAAATGACTGGAAGAATACGGCAGGCTGCTATGTGTGGACCGAAAGCAGCCAGTATAATAACGGCGTGCTGAATATCAAGCCCTTGGGCGACGATAAATACCTTTACGAGCTGAAGGTTATGCGTGGCAGCGAGGAAGAGGACAGTGCGGAGGATTTCGTTACTGCCGGTGTTTTTGAAATTAATGAGGACGGCGACGGTATTGCCGAGGTAGATTACCAAAATAATGATACGGTAGAGCTGCGCTTTGTGCTGAAGGATAAGAGCATTACCGCCTATCAGGACGGACCGCTGCCGCTTGATGTTCAGGGTGAATACAGATTCAACGAGGACAGCTTTGATGTATCCGAGGCTGCGGCCGCCGCGCTGCTTGCCGGCCTGCCGGAAAAGCAGACAGGCTTGCCGGAGGATGCTGATGATTATAAGCTGCTCTATGCGGAGGAGCCTGTGGACGGCTGGTTCTACCAGCTGACGGCGCTGGATGATGAGGGCAAGGTTATTGCCAAATTTTTGGTAGCTGCCGATTTGAGTGCTGTGTACCGCAACGATAAGGAGGATGAGGTAAGCCTTATTTACGGTGACCCGATTAATATGCTGGCGGCCAAAAGAGCACCGCTCGTAGAGGAAGATGAGCTGGAAGGCCCTGCAATCGAAAGCGGCGAGCTTGAAGGTGACGAGGATGCGCCCGACCTGCCTGCAACTGCAGCTTCCGAGCTTAGCCCGCTGGTGACGGTGGCTCCGGAGGAGGCCAGCCTGAAGGTGGGCGAGCGTACACGCATAGTTGCTTCGCTGCCGGGCTGCGTAGGCTATAATGTAACGGATCTGCGTTCTTCTAACAGTGATATAGTAAAGGTGGACGGCGATGTGCAGCTTTTGGCTGTGAAGCCGGGAACTGCGACAATTACCGGCAAGCTGCTGCTGGAAAAGGGCGAAAAGGCCTTTATGACGCAGATTACCGCCTATGAGCCGAAGCTGGAGGCTCCGAATTTGCCGGCGCACTTGGGAATAGACGAGGCGCTGAAGCTGGAGGCCTACGTTGTGGGCGAGGCTGACGGCGTGACACCGGAGTGGAGTGTTAGCGATGAAAAAATTGCCGTTATCGAAGATGGTAAGCTGATCGGCAAGGCTGACGGTGTTGTTACCGTTACGGCAGTCCATGGCGAGCTGAAGAGCCAATGGCCGGTGGCTGTGGGAACGGCAGAGCTGCCTGCTGCCGAGGATGAGGAAGAAAATGAGGATGACGATGACGGCTTTGGCCTGCTGACGATTATCGGCGGCGTAATTATCATCGGTGGTGCTGCTTTCTTCTTCCTGCGCAGAAAACGCAAATGATAAGCTGATGCTGTAAAGCGTTATGCTTACCGAAAAAAGTAATATGGTATGATAGGCGTCTGCCTTTTAGCGCGCCGGCATTTGCCGCCGGCGTGCTTTTTTATGCGTAAATTTGCCTGCCAAAGCACCCTTGCCGTTGCCTGCAGGCGCGGGAAATCACAGTTATTTTACACTCTGATAATGTTTCACAAAATCTCTGTAAAAAAAGTAACAAAAAGTTTTCAGTTAGACGTTACAAATGGTGAAAAATCTAGTATAATATTATTAAAGTGTACTATACTTTACAAAATCTCTGAGATCTCAAACTGGCGCCAAATCAATCAAAGTAAAATGAGGTAGAATAGTAGAAATGTTTTTTGATTCTTATGACACACCAGTATTCAGACCTCCCAGTGAGGCACGCAGCTTTATTTTGCGCGTTACGCGCGGCTGCGCACATAATAAATGCACCTACTGCAATATGTACAGAGGTGTTCCCTTTCAGATTTTAAAGGATGAAGAAATTTCCCGTCAGATAGCTCTGGCGGCCCATTACGGCAAGAACAAGGTGCGCCGCGTCTTTTTGGCGGACGGCGATGCTTTGGTGCTGCCCACGGCCAAGCTGCTGAAGATTCTGCAGGTGCTGCGCGAGCAGTTTCCACATCTGCAGCGAGTTGCCAGCTATGCTGCGCCCAAGGATATCCTGCGCAAGAGCGAGGAGGAGCTGCTCCAGCTGAAGGAAGCAGGCCTGAAGCTTTTGTATTACGGCATGGAAACAGGCGACGACGCTACGCTGAAGGCTGTCAACAAGGGTGTTGACGGCGAACAGGCGGTAGAAGCGGGACGCAGAGTTACCGCCAGCGGCATGAAGCTTTCCATGATGATTATTCTGGGCCTGGCAGGCGCAGAGGGCAGCGAACGCCACGCACTGGCAACTGCCAAGGCGATTAATATTATCAAGCCGACGCATTTGAGCGCACTTTGCCTGATGCTGTACCGCGGCAGCGAGCTGCTGGACCAGTACGAGGCAGGCAAGTTCAATCCGCTTTCACCGGCGGGCTTGATGCGTGAGCTGAAGCTGATAATAGAAAATATAGATTTGCCTGCGGACAGGCACTGCCTCTTCCGCAGCAACCATGTATCGAACTACGTTCAGCTGGCAGCAACGCTGCCGCATGACAAGCAAAGGCTGCTGCGCGATATTGATTACAGTATTGCTCAGCTCAGCAAGCTGAAAAGCTGGGACGTATATAACCACAATTAATTTTTGATTTTGCATTTGAGCGGGGCTGATGAAGATGAAAAAGAAGCTGGCTTCTGTGCTGACCGTAATCATGCTGGCCTGCAGCCTGCCATGGCAGGCACAGGCTGCAGCGCCTATTGTCAGCAACAAACCGCATAAGGCACCGGTGGCAACGCCGCCGGCCGTAAGCGAGGCGCAGCCTGTGAAGGCGGTGCCGGAGCCTGCTGCCGTCAAAGCCGATACTGCAGCCAAGCCTGCTGCCGAGGTGAAGGCGCCCAAGCAGGCAAAGCCTGAGAAAAAGGCGAAGAAAACCGCAAAGAAAAAGTCTAAAAAAACGAAGGAAAAGCAGCAGTCCAAGGTGCAGGTGCAGCAAAGCAACTGGCGTCTGAAGGTGGCACAGCAAAAGCTGCAGGTGCTGGGCTTCAGTGACGAACGCCCCAGCGGACGCATGACGGAGGCTACCAGCAGCGCGCTGAAAAGCTTCCAGAAGCAGCACAAGCTGAAGGCAGACGGCGAGCTGAATGATGCAACCTATCAGAAGCTGACCTGGGAGGCCTTTACTAAGGAGGGCATCCCCAAGGTTAAGGGCAGGGAAATCGTCAGCCGTGCCGCCAAATACAAGGGTGTTCCTTATGTGTTCGGCGGAACTACGACCAAGGGCTTTGACTGCTCCGGCTATGTGCAGCATGTATTTAAGGACTGCAAGGCCAAGCTGCCACGCTTGGCAGACGAGCAGGCGTTACAGGGGATTTTTGTAACGCAGAAGCAGCTGCGTCCCGGCGATTTGGTATTCTTTACCACCTATGCCGCAGGCGCATCGCATGTGGGTATTTATGCCGGTGACGGACAATTTTGGAGCGCATCCTCGTCCAAGGGTGTAATGCTTTCGTCGCTGAAGGACGATTACTGGAAACAACGCTATTATGGAGCACGCCGGGTGTTGATTACGAACGGCGAGGTTTATAAATAAAAGTTCTGCTGACGGCAGCCGACTGCCGGACAGCGGGGGAGGGTATAAAATATGATTCGCGAGAGAAGAAATAAGGATAAGCTTGCTTCTTATTACAGAAAGTTTATGGAAGAGGGCATTGTTGACCCTAACGTGCATCCGTGGGTTGCCGACAGCTGGCAGCGTTGCCGTGCTATGCATCTGCCGCACGAAACCATGCCCAAAATCAACAAGCTGAGCCGCGAGGAGATTATCGCGCACCAAAAGACGCATGAGTTCATTGTCAAATACGTTGACGGTCTTTATGAGCAAAGCAAGCAGCATTTCAATATCCACAACCTGAGCATGCTGCTGATTGATGAAAACGGCTATGTAATCAAAAACTATGCTATGCCGTTCTTCCAACGCATTATCGAGGATATTCAGGGTATGCGCGTTCTGGAGGAGGATGTTGGTACCTCCAGCATCAGCATTGCGCGCGAGCATAATGTGCCCTTTTTGATGTTCGGCCCGGAAATGTGGATTAAGGACAGCCATTCCGGCGATGCCTGCAGTGCGCCTATCTGCGTAAACGGCAAAATCCGCTATATTATTTCCTTCTTTTCCTTGGATCAGAACGATTTGCCCTATGATTTGCTTTTGAGCCTGCTGATGACGATGAAATATTCCATCGAGCAGCATCTGAACATGCTGGAGGCCTGGAGCATTAACCGCATTATGATGGAACAGCTGCCGGTAACCGTTTACTGGCTGGGCAAGGACGGCAGTGTGAAATACTGCAACGAAAACGGCCGCAAGCGTCTGGATGGACATGAGCGCCTGGAGGACGTGTTCCTGAACTACGAGCATATTCCTATCAAAAAAGCGCTGCATGGCGTAGCAACACAGCGTCGTGAAATTACCTGGATTACTCAGGACAGAACCTTTGAGGATATTACCACTGTTATGCCGATTAAGGTTGGCAGCGAGGTAGAAAGTGCTTTGGTGCTGTCTATGTCCATCGAGGATTTGAAAACAACCATCGCCCATGCAACCGGTTACAGCAGCCGTTACAGCCTGTACAGCATGGTCGGCGAAACCAGCGAATTTTTGGCGCTGCAGCATAAGGCAAGCCGCGTTGCCCGCACCGACCACAACATCCTGCTGCAGGGCGAGCCCGGTACCGGCAAGCAGCGTTTGGCACACGGCATTCATCAGGCCAGCCCCCGCGCTGCCGCTCCGTTGATTGCTGTAAAATGCCACAACGCATCTATGGCAGAGCTGGAGGCCGAATTCTTCGGTACGAATGAGGACGGACAGCAGTCCGCAGGCAAGCTGGAGCTTGCTATCGGCGGTACGCTGTTCCTTGATGAGGTAGAAAAGCTGCCGCTGGAAATGGGCGACAAGCTGGCTGATGCGCTGACGCACGGTCTGCCCGCAACGGAAAAGGGCGGCAAGCCGCGTATGTTTGATGTGCGCGTAATCGCTGCCTGCGATTCCAACCTTAAGCGTTTGGCAGACAAGGGACTTTTCTCCCGTAATCTGTATGAGCTGGTGCTGGATACAACCATGCGCGTGCCGCCTCTGCGCGAGCGCGTGAAGGATATCGAGGTTATCGCTTCGCATATTCTGGTGGAAATGTCCGCACAGCACAACCTGCCGCAAAAACGCCTTTCTCCCGAGGCTGTTTCCCTGCTGCTGTCCTGCAGCTGGCCGGGTAACATTAAGCAGCTGCAGGGTGTTATCGAGCAGGCCTTCTTCCACACTCCCGGCAGCATCATCGAAGCAGAAAATATTAAGCTGCCCGGTGACAAAACCTTGGAGCGCTCCTGGAAGTATGACAAGGAAGCCTTTATTGCAGCCTGGAAATCTGCCGGCGGCAATATCAGCAAGCTGGCAACAATGCTTGATGTCAGCCGTGTAACCTTGTACCGTTATCTGAAGAAGTACGGTTTGGGACCGAAAGCAAAATAAAATTTACCATGAATGCCCTCGAAGCAGGCTTGTCCTGCTTCGGGGGCTTTTGCGTTTTGGCGGATAGTTTCGCGTTGCGAGGCAAGATTAGAAGAGAAAAGTGCAACATATTGCAAAAATCTCTTGTAGGAATGGCGTTTAAGGTGAATATTGGGAGGGAAAAGGCGAATTTAGAAGAGAAAAATGCAGCATATTGCAAAAATCTCTTGTAGAAACAGTGTTGAAGGTGAATGTTAGAAAGAAAAAGGCGAATTTAGAAGAGAAAAATGCAATATGTTGCAAAAATCTCTTCTAAAAATGGTGCTGAGATTGAATGCGGGGAGAAAAAAGGCTATAATAGAAGAGAAAAGTGCAACATGTTGCAAAAATCTCTTCTAAAGAAGGTGAGCTAATGGAAATACGCAGAGATTTTTATTTGGACAAGCTGATAAAACGCAAGCATAACGGGTTGATTAAAATTATTACCGGTATTCGCAGATGCGGTAAATCCTACCTGCTGAACAACATATTTTATCAGCATCTTATATCATGCGGTATAGATGATGCGCATATTATCCGTTTTGCTTTCGACTCCGCCGATGATTTGCAAAAGATAGGTGAAAGTCTTATTGCCATGGGAAAGGAAAAGCGTGGCGTAAATCCGGAAAAGTTTATGGCTTATGTTAACAGCAGGATTGCTGATGAGGGTATGTATTATCTGCTGCTCGATGAGGTACAGGAAATGGATTGCTTCGAAGCTGTGCTTAACGGGTATTTGCGCAAGGCGAATATGGATGTATATGTTACCGGCAGCAATGCTAAATTTCTTTCCAAGGATATTATTACGGAATTTGCCGGACGTGGCGATGAGATGCATATGTATCCGCTTAGCTTTGCTGAATTTATGAGTGTTTATCCCGGTGATAAGTATATGGGCTTGGCGGAATATATGCTTTACGGAGGAATTCCTGTAGTTGTGCTGCGTGAAGGGACTGCCGAAAAGGCTGCCGCTTTGCAGAATTTGTTGAGTGAAATTTATTTGAGTGATATTTATAAGCGCAACCGTATCCGTAATAAGGGAGAAATGGAGGATTTACTTAATATACTGGCTTCGGCCATTGGCTCTTTAACTAATTATGAAAAGCTGAAAAATACCTTTAAAAGTGTAAAAAAATCCAAAATTACTTCTACGACTATTAAAAAGTATCTGGATTGCCTGGAAGATTCTTTTTTAATTGAAGCAGCTTCGCGCTATGATGTAAAGGGCAAGGCCTATATTGATACTCCGAAAAAATATTATTTTTCTGATCTGGGGTTGCGTAATGCGCGCATTAATTTCCGGCAGTTTGAACAAACTCATTCTATGGAAAATATAATCTACAATGAGCTTTGCATGCGTGGGTACAGCGTTGATGTGGGTGTAGTGCCTATTGCCGTGAGAGATGACAGCGGTAATGTAGTAAGAAAACAGCTGGAGGTTGATTTTGTCTGCAATATGGGCTCAGTAAGGTACTATATACAGTCTGCATATTCCTTGCCGGATGAAATGAAACGTGCGCAGGAGGTACGCCCCTTGAAAAATATTGATGATACCTTCAAAAAAATTATCATTACCAAGGATATTGTCCCGGCCTATTATGATGAATACGGAATTCTTACCGTGAACATATATGATTTTTTACTGGATTGTGATAGCTTGGAAAAATAAAGCAGTTCGTTTTGGCATTTCAGTTTGATTGCCCCTGAAGCAGGCTTGCCTGCTTCGGGGGCTTTTGCGTTTTTGGAAAGAAAATAATAATTTAAAGAAGAGAAAAATGCAACATGTTGCAAAAATCTCTTGCAGAAACGGTGTTGAGGGTGAATGAAAGGCAGTAAAAGGTGAGATTAGAAGAAATTTGTTCAATATGTTACATAATCTTTTTTTAAATAGAGCCATTGGCGGTTGATAGTTTGTTGAAGATAATTTTAGAATAAAATATTTTTTTAGAAAATTTTTCAGAAAAAGTCTGCAATAATTCGTAAAACTCAGCATGGATGCGGGTTACAGTTTTTTTAAAAATAGCATACTTAAACTATTTGTACATGTTAGCACATTGCTAAAAGGAATTCGAAGTGCTATAATAAATAATGTATAAAATTATTTAGCCGAAGATTAAATAGCTTCGAGTGTACTTGAAGCTGTTTTACGAAGGCTTGTTGCCAGTGTTGCTGCTGCAGGACAGCGGATGGCAGAAAACAGCAATATCGGCTCAGGACAATTAATACAATAGTTGTTTAACCTGTTTCCTCACGCGGCAGGGGCTGCGTATCAATATTTATTACAAAACATAATTATAGGGGGAATGTTTAATGAAATCTTTAGCAAAAATTGTGGCTATGGGATTGGTAATGAGCAGTGTTCCTGTAATGGGAGCCTGGGCGGAAGATTTGGTGGTAACAGATCGTAATCTGGAAAGCCAAATGGATAAGAAAGTTATGAACAAATGGGATTGGACCAGTGATTATAAAAATTATAATCAACATGCTTATACTGTTGGTAATAATAATCATGTTAATGACAATATGGATTATAACAATGTGACGATTGTTATGAAAAATAGTGATATTATTTCTGGTGGTGTAAATGAAAAGTATAAGGAAACAAAATATGAATGGTCTGCTAATGCGTTAATTAATTAAAATAAGCATCATTTTAGCGCAGATGGTGATGTGTTTATAAAAAATGATGTTAGCACTGCACCTAAAAGTACGAATGCAGTTTATACCTATGCTGGAGAGAAAGATAGAGATATTGCTATTGATTTTAGTCAAGCACATAGCGTCGTTGTTATTGCCAATGGTAATAAAAAGTCTGGTAGCCAGGCTTTAACAGCAAAAAATGGCGGATCGATTGCTATCAAGACAAATGAAATAGATGGTTTTACCAAAATTATTGGTGATGTGGATTTAAACAGAAGTGGACAACCTTTAGGAACACTTAGTATGGATCTGAACAATTCAAATTCATATTGGTATGGTAATGAAAAAAGCGTTGGTAACCTGCAATTGACAATTCGCAATGGTGCTGAATGGATTTATACTACAGGTATTCAGTGGTATTTTGGAGAAAGTTATACAACAGGCAAATCTATCAGCAAGGTTACATTAAAGGATGGCGGCATCATCAATCTGCGTAATGCTGATGTGAAGGAAAAATTTGCCGATATAAACAACGACACAGCACTCAGAAGTAAGGAATTCGGAAATCTTCATATGTACGATAACGGTGATCACCGTTATGTGCAAATCGGTAGCTTAAATGGTGATGGTGGTATCTTCAAGGTTGATTTGAAATATACTGCCGGTGATGATAAAGCAATTACCAGTACCTACAAGGTAAAAGAAGACAGCGACTATATTTACATTACGAAATCCGGAGAAGGCACTCATGACGTACAGTTTGAAGCAGATAAAGCAAATCTGGACGCTATGGGAAAGGACAGCAAGCTGTATTTTGCTAACGACAAGAGCGGCGGCGCAACCTTCAAGAGCAGTACAGTGGAAGAGCTTGCTCCTAAGACTTCGGCAGCTAACCTGTATGACTACAAATACGCTGTAAAAAATGAAGCAAACGGAAATGCTAAGGATTGGTTCATTGCTTTAGATCAGGGTGATGCCAACGAAAATATTCCGGCAGCCTTCAAAGCAATGCAGGCCGGCTATGCTCTTGGCACAGAGATGGACAGATTCAACAAACGCATGGGCGAAAGCCGTTATCTGGAAGGCGACAGCGGCCTTTGGGTTCGTTATCGTCATGCACGCACCGGTTGGGAAAACAGCTTTAAGACTAACAGCAACATGTTCCAGGTTGGCTTTGATAAGCTGAAGCTGGAAAAGGATGGCAAGCACTATCGCGGCGGTGCAGTTGATTACACTGATGCCAACACCAGCCTGCTTGGTCTGAAGGGCAACGGTGAGCATGAGCGTTACGCTTTGAGCTTGTATGATACCTGGATTGGCGACAAAGGCCATTACCTTGATTTAGTTTTGCGTGGCGGTCGCACCAGTAATGATCTTGATGTAACTACCCGTAATCAGGAAATTATCAAGGGCAAGTATCATCAAAACTTTGGCAGCATCAGTGGTGAATGGGGCAGAAAGCTTGCCAACGATAATGGTTGGTATGTTGAACCTCAGGCACAGCTGCAGATTGCAAGAGTAGGCAGTGCTGACTACAGAACTAATTATGGCGTAAAGGTTGAACAGGATGCCGCAACAAGCGTTATTGCCCGTGCAGGCTTCCGTCTTGGACGCGACTTTAGCGATAAAGGTAACTTCTATATGAAGGCAGACTGGCTGCATGAATTCTGTGGCGACCAGAATATTAGAGTAAGCGCTGCAGACGGCAGTGAACAAAGCAGCTTTAATGGTCAGGACAGCTGGTGGGATTTGGGCTTAGGCGCGGACTTTAGCCTTGGCAAAGATACCTACCTCTATTGTGATTTTGAACGTACTCTTGGCGGTAACTATGACCGCACCTGGCAGGCTAATGTTGGTTTACGCTATGCCTTCTAACGTATAACTGAATAAAACTTGTGCTTAACAACCCCCGCTCTGTCGGCTTTGCGACCAGGGCGGGGGTTTGTTATGCGTGAGCTGTGATGCCTGACTTTGCTTTATAAATATAAAATGACTGATGCAATGGGTCTTTATAGTGCAGCAAGTGCTGATTATGCCAATGCAATGGGTATTTACAGTGCAGCGAGTGCTGATTATGCCAATGCAATTGGCAGTTAGTTATGCTAACGCAAGTGCTGCGTACTCTGTTGCGCTTGGTTCATTATCCGTTGCTGATAGAGAAGCCGGTATGGCAGGCTATGATCCAGTAACAGGAGATAAATCTGCTGATGAATCTTCTGTTTGGAAAGCAAATGCCGGTGCTGTATCTATAGGCAGTTCTGCAGATGGTGAAGAAATTACCCGTCAGATTACCAACGTAGCAGCTGGTACCGAAGATACCGATGCTGTAAACGTAGCTCGGTTGAAGAATACCAACCAACGCATTAATGGCGTTGAAAAGCAAGTTATCAGCAACAGCAACCGCATTAACCAACTGGGCAACCGTGTGAACAAGGTTGGCGCAGGCGCAGCAGCTCTGGCAGCACTGCATCCGATGGACTTTGATCCGGATGATAAATGGAGCTTTGCAGCAGGCTACGGCAACTATGCAGGCGAAAACGCTGCAGCAATCGGTGCTTACTACCGTCCGGACGAAAAGGTAATGTTCAGTGTTGGCGGTACCGTAGGCAACGGTGAAAACATGGTTAACGCAGGCGTATCCTTCGCTCTGGACCGCACCAACCATGTAAGCAACAGCCGTACCGCTCTGGCTCGTGAGGTTATCGACCTCCGCGGTCAGCTGGCAGTAATGGGCGCTAAGATGGCTAAGATGGAAAAAGCATTCGGTATGCTGGATGAAACCAAGACCAAGCTCTTCCCGGATGTTGCTGAAAACCACTGGGCATATGAATACATCGCTAAGCTGGCAGCTGCAGGCATCATCGAAGGCTATCCTGACGGCAACTTCGGCGGTGACCGCATGATGAGCCGTTACGAATTTGCTGCAATGCTCTATCGTGCAATCGAAAAAGGCGCAGCTCTGGAAGAAAAGATCATCAAAGAATTTGAGCCTGAATTGGGCCGCATCCGTGTAGACCGCATCAGCGGTGAAGACGGCGATCGCGATAAAATCGAACGTGTACGCGTAAACGATACTAAAGGCGAGCGCGACCATTACGGCAACAAGGTAGCAAAATAAATTGTCGGCAGTGAAAAGTGAATAAAGCTCAATAAACAGTAAAGGCGTTCTCCCGCAGGGGAGAACGCCTTTTGTCGCAGGGAATATATCAATAATTGCAATGATATTTTTCTTTTTATGAACTATTGTTTTTTATAATACATCTGTGATATAATTACCTTAGTTGCATAGGTAGCCGCATTCTTGCGGAGCTTATGCCTGGTCATGCGGATCAGTGGCGCTTGTCGAGCTTTCGGCAGGCGCCTTTTCTTTTACGTCAGTTGCAATCGCCGGCTTATATATTTTTGCCTGACTTTATGCTATAATCAAAGGAGGAAACATATGCAAAACTTAGCAACAAAATTCGAAAACCTGACGATTCAAAGTGATTTCATATTCAAAAAGGTTATGTCGCGCAAGCGTATCTGTATTCACCTGTTAGAGGAATTACTGCAGATCAAAATTGCTGATATCAACTACTTGGAGGCAGAAAAATCCCTTGAGCCTGAATTCGTCAGCCGTGGTATCCGTCTAGACATCATTGTGGCAGATGACAAGAATACGCATTACAATCTGGAAATGCAGGTCAAGAACACCAAAAATCCTGATACCAAAAACTACGTGCTGCCCAAGCGCACACGCTACTATCAGGCATTGATGGATATTGACTTGCTGCAGAAGAACCAGGAATATGATCTGTTGCCGCCAACCTATATCATTTTTATCTGTGTTTTTGATTTTTTTGCCAAGGGAAATTATGTTTACACCTTTAAAAAGCGTTGTCTGGAGGATTTGGAGCTGGAGCTTCCCGATGAAGCAACTACTATGATTTTGAATACCAAGGGTACGCATGGCAGTATTTCCAAGGACATCAAAAGTTTTTATGATTATGTTAATAACCACGTTATAAATAGCGATTTCACAAGACAAATTGATGATGAAATCAGCTATCTTAAGCATGATTCGAAAGTGAGGCGAGAATTTATGCTTTTGGAAGCACGTTTGTTAGACGAAAGACGAGAAGCTAAGGCTGAAGGTCTCGCCGAAGGCAAGGCAAAAGAAAAGACTGCAACTGCAAAGCGTCTTTTAAGTATGGGATTATCTGTAGAGGATATTGCTAAGGCTACTTCACTTTCCGTTGAGCAGGTTGAAGCGATTAAGGCTGAACAAGCATGATTCGAAAGTGAGGCGAGAATTTATGCTTTTGGAAGCACGTTTGTTAGACGAAAGACGGGAAGCTAAGGCTGAAGGTAAAGCTGAAGGCAAAGCTGAAGGTCTCGCCGAAGGCAAGGCAAAAGAAAAGACTGCAACTGCAAAGCGTCTTTTAAGCATGGGATTATCTGTAGGGGATATTGCTAAGGCTACTTCACTTTCCATTGAGCAGGTTGAAGCAATTAAGGCGGAATGAATTTGACAAAGATTTTTTCTCTAAATTGCAATAAGAAGTTGCACACTTTTTGAAAATTAAGATGCATAGATCTT
>ERZ809407.746-NODE-746-length-33310-cov-43.045166_pt1 | contig 33310 bp, 33 predicted proteins | sample MGYA00520792_ERZ809407 | MGnify/ENA primary metagenome ERZ809407 (study PRJEB31576, sample SAMEA3212665) | Homo sapiens | biome: human-gut; feature: human gut; material: fecal | place: Sweden | collected 2012 ...
GCTCCTAGCCCAGGGCAACACCCTGGGTTATAATGGCAATCAGCAAAGCGCCCTGAAAGGGCAGAAGCTCCTAGCCCAGGGCAACACCCTGGGTTATAATGGCAATCAGCAAAGCGCCCTGTAAGGGCAAAAGCTTTAGTAAATATATAAAATTTAATAAAAATAAATCCTAAACCAACTATTCATTATGACTAGAAAAATGTTGATGGCAGCCCTCCTGATGGCTGCTTTTGCACAGGGCACTCAGGCACAAGACCTGAGCGGCCAGCGTTCTGAAAAGCAAGACGTGCACATGATTCCTGGTAAGAAACTGGATCATCACGGACTCATCGTGAGTCCTACACCACATCTCCTGAATGTGGATGCTGCTAACCGACTCGGCCTGCAGAAAGGTGTTAAGGTGATTGACAAGAAAGGTAAGTTTGCTGATGATGTGAAGTTCCTGACCGCTAACGCCAAGGGCATTCGCCTGACCATCGATTTCGGTGAGAAACTTGCAGCTAAAGCAGGAGTGAAGCCTGTATCGGGTGCTTACAGCCTGAAGGCAGATGCCAAGGGTATCCAGATTGTGGGATACGATGAGCGTGGCGCTTTCTATGGCTTGCAGACCTTGCGTCAGATTGTAAACAGCGAGATGGCAAAGGGCCAGATGCCTTATACCACTTGCAACGACTACCCTGATCTTCCAAACCGTGGTGTGGTAGAGGGCTTCTATGGTGAGCCTTGGTCTCATCAGGTGCGTCTTTCCCTCATTGATTATTATGGAAAGAACAAGATGAACACCTATCTCTATGGTCCAAAGGATGATCCTTATCACAGCTGCCCTAACTGGCGCTTGCCTTATCCTGAGAAAGAGGCTAAGAACATCAGCGAACTCGTACAGGCTTGCCGTCGCAACCGTGTAGATTTCGTATGGGCTATCCATCCGGGACAGGACATCAAGTGGAACGAGGAAGACTATCAGAACCTGGTTCACAAGCTCGACTTGATGTACGACCTCGGTGTACGTTCTTTCGCTATCTTCTTTGATGATATTTCCGGCGAGGGTGCCAACCCTGTCAAGCAGTCTGAACTCTTGAACCGCCTGGCAAAGGAATTTGTGAAGGCTAAGGGCGATGTAACTCCGCTCGTGATGTGTCCTACCGATTATACCCGTCTCTGGGCGAATCCAAAGCCAACCGGTTCTCTCGCCATCTTCGGAAATACCCTCGACCCTTCTATCAACGTATTCTGGACAGGTGATGTCGTATGTAGTGACTTGACCCGCGAGACTCTCGACTGGGTGAACTCCCGTATCAAGCGCCCTGCTTATTACTGGTGGAACTTCCCAGTAACTGATTATGCACGCCATATCATCATGCAGGGTCCTACCTACGGTTTGCAGACCGACCTGACCAACAAGGATCTCTGTGGTTTCGTGAGCAACCCAATGGAGCATGGTGAGGCTTCCAAGCTGGCTCTCTACGGTGTAGCTGACTATGCATGGAATATCGCTAACTATAATCCGCTCGACAACTGGGAGCGTGGTCTGGTAGATCTGACTCCAGAGGCACACGATGCTTATCGCACCTTCGCCATGCACTCATGCGATACAGAAACCGGTTATCGCCGTATCGAATCATGGGAAACCAAGAGCTTCCGCATCGACAAGTTTACAGATGCAGAGTTCAATGCTTTGCAGAAGGAATTTGAAAAGGTGAAGAATGCACCTGCTCAGATGGAGGCAAACTGCAAGAATGCCTTGTTGATGAAGGAACTCCGTCCTTGGTTGACTGAGTTTGGCAAATTGGGTAATCGTGGCTTGAAGACCATGCAGCTCATCAAGGAGTACAAGGCTGGTAATGACCAGGCATTCTGGGATGGCTATGTCAACAACCGTATGAGCAAGGAAGATGTGGCTGCTTACGAGAAACATAAGTCTGGAACCATGGTATTGCAGCCATTCTATGAGCAGTCTATGGATGATATGGCTTCTGGCTTCTTCAAGAAGTTGACTGGCAAGGTGCCTGCTTTCTATAAGGGTATCGGTACTTACGCAACCTTGAGAACTACCCAGAGCAAGGCGATGTTTGACAACGATTCTACTACCTATTATACATCGGGTAATGGTCAGAACACTGGCGATTGGATTGGTGCAGACTTAGGTTGTGTTCGTTCTGTTTCTGAGGTAAGAATCCTTCAGGGACGTAACTCTGTGGATGATGTGGATTACTTCGACAATACAGTACTGGAGTATTCTCTTGACAAGAAGGAGTGGAAGGCGCTTACCGGTGAGTTGAAGAAGCAGTATATCATCAACTGGAAGACCGATTCTCCTGTTGAGGCTCGTTATATCCGCATCAAGAAGTTGAAGTCTGACAAGCGCAACTGGGCTGCAGTCCGTACCTTCGAGGTGAACCCAACTACCCCAGATCGTTTGAGCTTTACTGTAGAGGCTAAGGATATGCAGGCAGCGATGTATGGTTTCGATGAGAACCCTTGCACCTCATTCACAAATGAGGGAACTCTCACCTTTGGCGTAGAAAAGGGTGTTACCGGCTATACATTCTTGCAGAAGGTAGCTCCTGGCAGCTCTGTCGTTTGCCGTCAGTTGAATGCCAAGGGTAAGGTATTGGCAACTACCAGCATCGACCAGTCATTCTGCAAGATAGAATTGGTGAAGAAGGCAGCGAAGGTTCAGCTGGATGGTTCAGCCGAAATCTTCGAGATTATTCCTGAAAAGTAAAATTGGAAATTTATTCATACGCCCTGAACCAACGGTCACCGGCCGAAGGGAAAGGTAAAGGGCAGAAGCTCTTAGCCCAGGGCATTGCCCTGGGTTAAACATCCGCTAGGCGTCTCGCCGGATTTGCAATCCGGCGTTAAAAAATGTCCTAACCTATTTAGCCTCTGCGGATTTGCAATCCGCAGCAAAGGAGTATGCTTTTCCTTTTGTTGGGGGGATTACAAATCCCCCGGTTTTAATAGGTCGAACCTTTTTTACGGCGGATTGCAAATCCGCCGGGACGCCTAGCGGGCTTACGCTCTTGGAGACGCCATACGCCCTGAACCAACGGTCACCGGCCGAAGGGAAAGGTAAAGGGCAGAAGCTCTTAGCCCAGGGCAACACCCTGGGTTAAACATGCAATCAACAAGGCGCCCTGAAAGGGCAAAAGCTCATAGCCCAGGGCATTGCCCTGGGTTAAACATCCGCTAGGCGTCTCGCCGGATTTGCAATCCGGCGTTAAAAAATGTCCTAACCTATTTAGCCTCTGCGGATTTGCAATCCGCAGCAAAGGAGTATGCTTTTCCTTTTGTTGGGGGGATTACAAATCCCCCGGTTTTAATAGGTCGAACCTTTTTTACGGCGGATTGCAAATCCGCCGGGACGCCTAGCGGGCTTACGCTCTTTCTATTTTCGTTAAAGAAATGTAAAAAGCAAACGAAAATGTGGATTTTCGAATAAAAAGTGATAATTTTGTACTTCGAAACAGGAAAGGTGCTCGAGTGGCTGAAGAGGCACGCCTGGAAAGCGTGTATTCCCCTAAAGGGAATCGGGGGTTCGAATCCCCCTCTTTCCGCTTTTTTATATATATAATAAGGTATATATGATTATGAAGAAAAATACAGCTATTGCGCGTTTCGCAATATTCATTTTCACAGTAATATGTTCTCTGCCTGTCATGGCACAAGACGAGAATATCGGATTTCATCAAGCTCTTAAGACGAAGTTCATAGAGGGTAATGCCGGCTTTATGTCGCTCGTTGCCATCGCTCTCATTGTGGGTCTGGCTTTCTGTATTGAGCGCATCATCTATCTCAGCCTTTCTGAAATCAATGCCAAGAAGCTGATGCAGGATATCGACCAGAAGGTAGAGGCTGGAGATGTGGAAGGTGCCAAGGAACTTTGCCGCAATACCCGTGGACCTGTAGCTTCTATCTGCTATCAGGGATTGATGCATATAGATGAGCATCTCGATGATATCGAGCGCTCGGTAAGTGGATATGGCACCGTGCAGGCTGCCAACCTGGAGAAGGGATGCTCCTGGATCAAGCTCTTCATCGCTATGGCTCCTTCCCTCGGATTCCTGGGTACGGTGATTGGTATGGTGATGGCTTTCGACCAGATTCAGCAGGCGGGAGATATCAGTCCTACCATCGTGGCTTCGGGTATGAAGGTGGCGCTGATTACTACCATCTTCGGTATCATTGTAGCCTTGATTCTGATGGTGTTCTATAACTATATCCTTTCCAAGGTAGAACATCTCACCAGTCAGATGGAAGAATCGGCTGTAACTTTGATGGATATTATCGCCAAGAATAAGTGAAGAGTGAAGAAACAACGTTCAAAGTTGAAAGTTCCATGTTGAAAGTTCAAAGTTCAAAGTTCAAAGTTCAAAGTAACAAGTCTGCCGAACAGATATCTCAGAAGGTTTTCCGTCTGATGATAGGTTTAGCAGTGCTGGTTTTCGGTCTGTTCTATCTGATAGGTTATGATTTGCCTTTCGATGAGAACCCCGACTTCAATGCCCCTCTTTTTACCGATGTGCTCATCTTCCTGATGTGGCTTTTCCTGATAGGAGGAGTAGGCTTGGCTGTCTATTCGATGGTGAAGGATTACCGGAGTAGCAAGTCGGAAGCCGTGGTGAATGGTGTGCTGGTGCGTCGTATCTTCCGTATCACCTGGCTTACCTTGCTGGCAGTTCTGGTTCTTACCTTCCTCTTGGGAGGTTCCGATCCGATGCTCATCAATGGCGAGAACTACGCCGACTGGTTGTGGCTGAAACTTTCAGATATGTTTGTCATCACCTCGCTGCTGATGTTGCTGGCAGGCATTGGAGCCGTTTGCTTCGGTGCCACCCGATATATCCGAAAGAAGCAGTAACAGCCTGTAATTATCAATCAAAACAAATAGTTAGTATCATATCATAAAGCAATGCTGATAAGAAGGAATCGTAACGAAACCCCGGGATTGAATACCACCTCAACAGCCGACATCTCGTTTATGCTGCTGATATTCTTCCTTGTAACCACATCCATGGATGTGGATAAGGGATTGTTGCGCCAGCTGCCTTCGCCTGAACCTCAGAAGAAGGAGCTGCAGGAATCGGTGGTGGATAAGAACAGTCTGATGGCGATTCATCTTACGGGTGGAGATACGCTGCTGGTGAACAACCAGCCGATGAAGCTGGAAGATCTGAAGCAGGAAACCGTCCGCTTGGTACATCGCCTGGGTAAGAAACATCTGATTTCCATCGAGAGCGACCGTGATGCCAACTACAACCTCTATTTCCAGATGCAGAATGAGTTGATGGAAGCCTATGCGCAACTTCGCAATGAGGCAGCCCAGAAGAAATATCATAGAGACTTTGCGCTTTTGAACAATGACCAGAAGGAGCAGGTGCGTAAGATCTGTCCTCAGCGCATTACGGAGTCGTATGCCAATGCGATGACTCATGAAGACAAGAGTGTAGATGCTGATGCCGAAGAGAAACAGGAAACCCAGTCAACCCAGGAGAAAGGAGGCGCCAAATGATGAATTTTCGTAAAAAATCACATTCGGTTCCGGAATTGAATACGTCATCTTTGCCGGATCTGATTTTCTCGGTACTCTTTTTCTTTATGATCGTTACCCACATGCGACAGGTTACCTTAAAGGTGGAATGCCGTATGCCGGAAGGAAAGAATCTCACACGCCTGACCAAGAAGTCGGCTGTAAGTCATATTTATATAGGAAAGCCAACCAAGGATCTGCAGGGCAAATACGGCTCAGATACCCAGATACAGATGAATGACAAGTTTGCCAGTGCTTCTGATGTGCAGGATTATATCTCTGCCGAGAAGAAGCGGATGTCGCCTGAAGACCAGAAACTGATGACCGTTTCCATCAAGGCAGACCAGAATACCAGGATGGGAGTGATTACCGATGTGAAGCAGGCACTGCGCCAGGCAAAAGCACTGAAAATAAGCTATTCTGCTGTAGAAAATAGGAAATAATATGCTCTAAAAGGAAAAATAATATTAATTTATTATTTTTTTTAATAGAAAAGTTGCTTTTTCTAAAGAAAAGTGCTACCTTTGCAGGCAAATAATAATTAATTATGGCAAAACAAGTATTAGATTCATTAGATAGGCATATTCTGAAGCTGATTTCTCAGGATGCCCGAATCCCATTTCTGGAAGTAGCACGTGCTTGTAATGTAAGCGGTGCTGCCATTCATCAGCGTGTAGCCAAACTCACTAATCTTGGCATTATTAAAGGCTCTCAATTTGTTATCGATCCAGAGAAGATTGGTTACGAAACCTGTGCATATATGGGACTGTTCCTCAAGGAACCTGAGAAGTTTGATCAGGTGGTAGAAGAACTCAAGAAGATTCCTGAGGTAGTAGAGTGTCATTATACTACGGGCGGTTTTGATATGTTCATCAAGATTTATGCTGTCAACAACCACCATCTCCTGGAGATTATCCACGATAAGTTGCAGCCATTGGGTCTTTCCAGAAGCGAGACCATCATCTCCTTCAATGCAGCCATCGACCGTCAGCTTTCTCTGAAGGATATCCAGCAGGTTTCTGATGAGGAAGATGAAACAACAGAAGAATAGGAATTTATTCAACCGTACTGGTCGAATTTATTTTCTGATATAGGTGAGGAATGAGAACGACAACCCGTTTTCATTCCTCATTTCTTTTTCCGTCACTTCCCAGGCAGAACTGTCGATGGCAGGGAAGAAGGTATCTGCCTGTTCCGGCTCCTTATCTACGAGGGTGAGATAGAGTTTCCGGGCAGCAGGAAGCGCCTGGCGATAGATGCTTTCTCCGCCAATGATGAAGATTTCTTCCGGGCTGGCTATTCCTGCATCTTCCTTGGGGGCAGACAAGGTGTCGCCTTGCGCAGCCCTGAGTGCTTCTTCCAGGGTAGGATATACTTCGCCCCCATCTATCTCTTTCAGACTTTTAGAGACAACGATGTTGCGGCGATATGGAAGAGCACCGTTAGGGAGAGATTCAAATGTCTTTCTGCCCATCACGATGGTATGCCCCGTGGTAAGTTCACGGAAGCGGACCATATCTGATGGTAAATGATAGAGCAGTCGGTTCTGGTAGCCGATGGCTCTATTGTCTTTAGAGATGCAAGCGATGATGCTGATCATATTCATTCCTGATGTCTGGTTCTTCTTGATGAATTCTTATCTTGTTTCTTGATACTTATTTCTTGCTGATAACACAGGGCTCTTCCGGCACGTGGCTGCTCTTGATTTTCCACTCTTGTGGATAGAGATTGTTGGCACGGTTGCCGATGTTCTTCTCCCAGCCCAGAGGCATCTGCTGATAGGTAACGAGCACGTAGCCTTTGGGGGTGTCTGCAGGAAGATTCACAGCCTCTTTGCGCAGGTAGCGGATGGCATCCTCGTAGGAGAGTTCTACCTGTGGGAAAACCTCTGTGTTGAGTTCGGTGGAGAGTGCCAGACTCTGGTCGGGAATGATATCTTTGCCCTTGCTTGTTCCCAGTTTGATGCCGGCATGTATCACCTTCAGGTTTCTGGCAGCATCCTCATAGATAGCTTTCCATCGGCTTGGGATGGCATAGAAGTTATCGTCTTCGGCTATCGTTTCATAGTCGGAAGACTTCAGCCAGTCTGTTGGAACCTGCAGACACTTTCCCTTGTTTCCTCTGTTCTTTCCTTTATCCTTGTTCTTGTCTTTCTTCTTTTTTTTATCTTCCTTCTCCATTTCCGGTTCTCCCTCTTTTCTGAGTACCGCGAGGAAGATGCCTTCTCCGCGGGTCTTGCCTGGGAGAAAACGATAGACAGGGATGTCTGTGCCGATGAGATTGCCCGTGATATTCCATGCTTCATCGATATCGTTGAGTGCGATAGCATCAGCTCCCAGCTCCTCACAGATCCAGGCGATATTCTCTTCGTCTTCGTGGGCATTGAAGGTGCAGGTAGAGTAGATGAGGAGACCGCCTGGTTTCAGGCAGTTCCAGATATCGCTTACGATTTCGCGCTGCAGATGCCAGCAGTTGTCCACATTCTGCAGGCTCCATTCGCTGATGGCGCCATCATCCTTGCGGAACATACCTTCGCCGGAGCAGGGAACATCAGTGAGGATGACATCAAACTGAAGCTTCGATTTCTTGTAGTCGCGTGGATAGCTGTTGGTGACGATCATATCGGGATGACCGAACTTCTGGATATTTTCTGCAAGAATCTGCGATCGGGTGCGCATCGGTTCGTTGCTGAAAAGAAGACTGCCTTTCGGCAGGGCAGCACGTACGGCGGTAGATTTTCCACCTGGAGCCGCACAGAGATCGAGCATCATCACGGGTTCGTGAACGAGTTGCCGGATCACCAGATCCACGAACATGGAAGAAGCCTCCTGTACGTAATACTTTCCGGCATGGAGCCATGGGTCGAAGGTGAAGTTAGGACGGGTGGAGAGATAGCGGCCGGTGGAAGGGCACCATGGAATCGGTTCGCCCGCAGCATCTTCTCCCTCCTTGCATTTGAAGGGATTGATACGGATACTGGTAGGTGCTTCTCCCTCGGTGATGCCCTGTTTCAGTTGCTGGAACAGTTCATCGCCCATCAACTCTTGGGTATATTGGATGAAATCTTCTGGTAATGTCTTCATATTAAGCCTTTATTCTTGATTTTGTTTGCAAAAATAAGAAAAATTTCGTTTCTTTGCAACTAATTTCCCAAGAGATGCGTCTAAGACATAGAAAAAATAATAAATAACAAGGTAAAACTATAAAAATATTGTTAGATATGAAGAAAGCGATATTCACATTGGCGCTCATCTTGAGCATCGGAGCTACCCAGGAATCTCTGGCATCTTCAGCTCCAAAACATCGTTATCATCCAACTACCCAACAGGTGGATAAGCAGGCTGCTGCCGGACAGGCATCCGCAGCTCAGGATGATGAGGCGATTGCTGCCTATTCTGATACCACCGCAACGGATACTACCGACTATGCTGATGTAGATGACAATGCCAACCGTGCTTATCATTCCAAGTATAGTCTGGGCAACTATGATGATCCTTTCGATTTCATCGGTTCGGTATTTGGTGGCGGTGCGTTGTCTGTCATCATCATCTTCTGTATCATTTTCGGTCTGCTGTTTGTCTTTGCTCCGCTGATCATCGTGTTCCTGGTTATCAGATATCTGATTCGCCGCCACAACGACCGGATGAAGTTGGCGGAGATGGCGATGGAGAAGGGCATCAATGTTCCGGAAAGCGACCGTCCGATAGACAAGCAGAGCGATGAATATCTGGTGAAGCGAGGATTGAGAAATGCCTTCCTGGGAGCTGGCTTGTGCGCTATGTTCGCTTGGTGGGAAGCTGACTTCCTGGCTGGTATCGGAGCCCTGGTCTTCTTCTATGGATTGGGACAGACCCTGATAGGTTCACTTCCAGCCATCAAGGATTGGTGGAGAAACCGTCATGGCGATCAGGGCACAGGTTATAATGGAACTCCGGTGTAAAAATCAAACAACAGTTATTAGTTAATATATATATAGTGGAAAAGTTATCCGATATTTCTCTCGTCACGAAGGTGGTGATGCTTCACGACCGCAAGTCGTTCGACTTGCTGGTCAAGAAGTATCAATCACCTGTTCGTGGGTTCTTCCTACGGCAGACGCTGGGGGATGCGCAGCTGAGTGACGACTTGGCGCAGGATACCTTTGTGAAGGCTTATACCCATCTGGCAAGTTTTAAGGGTACAGCCAGCTTCTCCACTTGGCTTTATCGTATCGCCTATAATGTGTGGTATGATTATACCCGCAGTCATAAGGAAACACAGGATATTGATACACCGGCGGTTGCCCGGCAGAATGCGCAGGGAGTGAATGCCGGACTGAAGATGGATTTGCTCAATGCCCTGCGGATATTGAGCGAGAACGAACGGACATGCATCACGCTGCAGCTGATGGATGGTTTCTCTATAGATAAGATGGCAGAAGTGACGGGAATGGCGCAAGGCACCATCAAGTCGCATCTCTCTCGTGGAAAACAGAAACTTGCAAGTTACTTAAAACAGAATGGTTATGACCGATAAAATGATAGATAATAGAAATGGTATGGAGCTTGAACCCCTGAACGCCACCGACGATCAGCTCCTTCAGGCTTTCTTTGCCGATAACAGGATGGAGGAGATTCCGGATGATGGATTCTCTGATAGGGTGATGCAGGCATTGCCGGGTCTTGAGCAGAAAAAGACCGTGCTGTCTCTTGAGCAGAAGCAGGCTTTGGCTAAGCGTCGCCGGTTGGAGCATCTGTGGACGGCAGCCTGTGTGGCAGTCGGTGTCGTGGCTGCTGTGGTTTGTCAGGGATGGGAGCAGATACAGGGTTGGCTCTTCTCCATGAAGATCGATTTCCTGCTGACCGGTTCCCGTGCCCTTACCCATGTGCTTGATGCAATCATGCAGACGCAGAATCTCCTGATGATGCTCGCCGGCATCATAGTCCTCGTGATGGTCTGGGGATATAATGAAGTGGTGGATGCCAGAGGATAAAAAAGCAGAAAGTCCTTGATGTGCTCATTATCTGAAGAATAAACCAAGAAATCTTAGGCTCTAAACCACAAAATCAGCGAATTTTGTTGTTTAATCCAAAAAAACTTAGTATTTTTGCACACGATTTCAGCCATTCTTTAAAAAAGAGTGGTCGGAACCAAGTAAATAAACAAGGTAGATGATATCCGCCTTATAAACAGATAAGTGATTCGATTATGAACACAAAAACAGAATTATACGGTCTATCACATCCATTGAGAATGGTGACTGCTAAGGACATAAAGTAGAAATTGATGATAACGCAGGATTGCTTTGATTCTCCTTCTACAGCCGACGTAAGCCTCGCGCTTACCAACGGGCACTCAAGTTATCTGGGCTGATAAAAGTATCGGTTCCGACTATAGAAGGAATATCCATACGTCAACAAGCAAATCCCGCAACTACAACCATTCATCCCGTCTTTATGATATAATAAGGTATCATCCCGCCCCGCAAACGGAGGAAATGAAGGGGGTGTAAAGACCATTGAACGGAGGGATTCATACGTTAATCTGGGGGAGATTAGAGCAAGAAGTAAAAACTCCTCTAAAAATTTGGTAGTTTCACCGAAAACCCTTATATTTGCACCATCATTTTAATAAAAAGAAGATAGGATATGGAACAGATATTAGTTACAATAGATGATACGCAGCCATCTGCTAGTATTCGCAATGCCATTAAGATGTTGCGTGGAGTTGTTTCTGCGTCTATAATTAAAGAATCACCTTTGACTATAGAAGAGAAGCAGAAGGCTTATGTCAAGGAAAGCTTGTCACGGGCCTTGCAAGAGGTAAAACTTGCTAAATTGCAAGGTAAAAAGCTTCAGGATGTTGATGATTTCATTCGGGAAATGAAGGAAGCATAGCCGTATGGAAGTGAACATAAACACTGGTAGTGAGTTTAAACGTCAATTTAAACGTTTGATGAAGAAATATCACTCTATGATAAAGGAGAAATATCCAATGTCAATGATGACTATATCAAGTTTCTGGTAGAAAACTTGTAAAAAAATTCTATTTCATCAATGGAGACAATACTCCCGTAACAGCTCGGCGGTCCCATCCCGCAAAACATGGCGAGGGCTTTGATGCCCCGCCAACCTTATAGCGTAGCGGTTCTGAGCACCGGAGGGCGGTTACATCCTCTCGTTCCTGAGGTTTCTGTCCCCCGCAAACGGGGGAACCGAAGGGGGTGTAAAGACCATTGAACGGAGGGATTCGAAAAAAGCTAAAGCAATAAGTCATTTTTAGAAAAAAAGAAAAGTATTAATAACGAAAAGTAGCTTGTAGTGTGGGCGCTACATAATCACCCACAAAAAACAACATCTGAGAAGGGTATTGGGAACATCCCAATACCCCCATTAGATGTTTAACTTAAGAAAACAATAAGTTAAACAGTAAGGAAAAACATAAGGATAATAATAAATGGCCAAAAAAGTATTTGTAAGTGGATGTTACGACTTACTCCACTCCGGGCATGTTGAGTTCTTCCAGCAAGCCTCACATTATGGCGACCTCTACGTCGGCATCGGCTCCGATGCCACCTATTTAGAGTACAAACATCGCAAACCGATGTTCCCACAGGAAGAACGACTCTTCATGGTCAAGAATATCAAGGCAGTGAAAGATGCTTACATCAATCAGGGTAGCGGCGTCATCGACTTTCTCCCAACACTTGATAAAGTAAAGCCTGATGTGTTTGTTGTAAATGCAGAAGGCGGTTCTGATGAAAAGCGAAAGATCTGTGCAGAACGAGGCATTGAGTATGTCGAACTTCAGCGCACACCTCATGAAGGCTTGAAGGCACGTTCTTCATCCGATTTGAAGAAGGCTTTATCGACAGCATCTGATAATACGACACAAAATGCGGGCATCCCAACCCGTCTGGATCTTGCCGGAACCTGGATCGACCAGCCATACGTCAGCATGTATCACCCTGGTTGGGCAATCACCATTTCCCTGGATCCAACCTTTGAGGTTCGAGACAGATGTGGTCTCTCCACATCCACCCGTAACATGATCAAGAAGATCTGGCCGGTGAAGCTCCCTAAGATGGATCCCGAGATGCTCGCCCGTCTGGTCTTCTGCTTCGAGAACAATCCGGAGCGCCACGACGGCATCATTTCCGGTGCCCAGGATTCCATCGGAATCTGCGTACCAGGTCTGGCTCGTCATTATTATGACAACAACTTCTGGCCAGAGAAGATAGAGAGCACTCAGGATGAGATGACCCTCCGCTTTCTCGAAGACCACCTCGTGATGATACCGATGCAGCCACGACGTCCGGGATGCAGCGTGGTAGAAGGCAAGGATATCACCCCTGCAAAGGTGAAGGCTTTAGCCGATGCTGCAGATGCATGCTGGAATGCCATTCTTGCGCACAATCTTGATGCTTTTGTAGCAGCCTACAAGGCATCCTTCGAAGCCCAGATAGCCATGTTCCCTGGTATGGTGAATCCGTCTATCAATGGAGTGATAGAACCGGAGGCGAGTGTGCAGCCGATGATTGATCATTACAGTGCTCTGGACGATGTGCTGGCATGGAAGATGCCGGGCGCAGGTGGCGGTGGCTATCTTGCTCTGGTTGTAAAGGATAGTAAGGAATTTGCAGAGAATCATGATGAAGCCATCCATCTTCAGATACGAAGGGCATAACTATCTCGTTCCCTTCCTCATTATCAGCAGCCTCTTCTTCATGTGGGGCTTTGCCCATGGCATCCTGGAAGTCCTGAATCCTCATTTTCAGGAATCCTTCCATATCAGCAAGACGATGTCTGCTCTTACGCAGGCAGCCGTTTATGGAGCCTACTTCCTGATGGCTCTGCCAGCCGGAAAGATTATCCAGAAGTGGGGATACCGTAGGGGAGTGATTACCGGACTGGTTCTGTTTGGCATCGGCTCCCTGATGTTCATTCCGGGAAGTGAAATCAACAGCTTCTACTTCTTCGTACTGTCCTTGTTTGTGATAGGGTGCGGCTTAACCTGTCTGGAGACGAGTGCCAATCCTTATACCACGGTATTGGGACATCCCGATAAGGCGGAGAGTAGAATCAACCTGTCGCAGTCGCTCAATGGCATAGGTTGGATAGTGGGACCACTGGTTGGCGGACAACTGCTGTTTTCTGGTGTCAACATAGCCATTCCATACGCCCTGGTGGGTATCTTTGTCCTTTCAGTGGCATTGATTCTGTCAAGAATTACATTGCCAGACCCAAGGAGAGCGCATGAGGCAGATACGAACGAGAAGATAGAGGAGAAGCCGATGAAGACGATGGCATTCGCTTTCGGTATGCTCACCCTCTTCCTCTATGTGGCAGCTCAGACGGGTGTGAACAGTTTCTTTATCAACTATGCGGAAGAGAGCATTCATATAGAGAAGCAGACCGCCAGTCTTTATCTCGCTTTTGGTGGAATGGGCTTATTTTTTATCGGAAGATTGGCTGGTGGTGTGGCTATGAATTATATCCAGCCGAAGCTGGTGCTTCTGGGCTGTGCGATTCTGGCATTTATCGCCACGTTGATAGTGGTGGTATGTAGTGGAACCTTATCCCTCATGGCCTTCTTCGCCTTGTATTTGGGAGAGAGCATCATGTTCCCAACGATTTTCTCTTTAGCATTAAGAGATGCGGGAACCCAGACCAAGTTAGCATCTTCCTTGCTCATCATGACGATAGTGGGAGGAGCGATAGCTCCGGTACTGATGGGATACATAGCTGATACCACAGGTAGTATGGCTGTTGCTTTTTTGATACCGCTCGTATGTTATGCCGTGATAGGCGGATATGCCGCAACACGGAGAAGATGAATTAAAACAAGATTAAAAATGAGTTTAGATAAAAAATCTAAGATTTATATAGCAGGAACCGGTAAGGAAACTTACTATCCGTGAGCTTTCTGAGCTTGTGGTGAAGGCTGTAGGTTTCGAGGGTGAGGTTGAGTTTGATGCCAGCAAGCCTGATGGAACACCAAGAAAGCTCATCTCTGTAGATAAGCTCCATAGCCTCGGCTGGTCTCACAAGGTAGAGATTGAGGATGGTGTGAAGAAGCTCTTCGACTGGTATCAGGAGAATATGAAGGAGTAATCTAATTTGCTTTGTTCCATATGTCAGAATATGGGACAGAGCAATTGAATGTGATATTAGTTAGTTGTATTTACTTCACTGATTGATAAAATTTGCTCTTAATTAAAGATTGTTGAATTTTTGAAAAGGCAAAATAGAAAGATTTTATTTAATACCACTATTTATTGATACTCGAAGTTTGCCAATAAATGGTAAGACGTTCTGAATTGAGTACTAGAATAATTTGATTATATAATGGAATTATTATTAAAATTAAAAAATACAATACATAAAATATTTAATGGTTCGCAACGTGGCGCTAATATTAAAAAAAATATTGCGGGGTCATTATTGATTAAAGGATTTAGCATTTTGACTCAATTGATATTAGTTCCTTTGACACTTGGTTATCTTAATACCGATTTGTATGGCATTTGGTTGACCGTTTCTTCAATTCTATTATGGCTGGGTTTCTTTGATGTTGGTTTTACTTTAGGTCTTCGAAATAAACTTTCAGAAGCTTTGGCCAATGGTGACATCGTTAGAGGACAAAAGTTGGTTTCTACCACTTATGTTATAATGATAGTTATATTTGTACCTCTTTGTATAATCCTTGAATTTATAGTACCATTTGTTAATTGGAGTACATTACTTAATGTTCCTGTTGCATATAATGCTATAATCTCCCAGGTTATGCAAGTTCTGGTGATTAGTTTTTGCTTACAGATGATACTCAATGTCCTTGGTACAGTATTGACTTCTTTTCAAAAAGTTGCCCTTTCAGGAGCTTTTCCGGTTATTGGTAATTTCCTTTCTGTCATTGTAATATATATATTGACAAAGACAACACTTCCATCTATGTTGAATTTGGCATTGACAGTTTCTTATTTGCCAATAATAGTCTTGGCTGTCAGTTCTGCTTATATGTTTAGGCATAGTCTTGCATCTGTTTCACCAAAAATCAAGTATGTTGATTTTTCTTTGGTGAAGGACTTGTTTTCGTTAGGAGTGAAATTTTTTGTTATACAAATACAGATGTTGGTTATGTATCAAGCAACGAATATATTGATTTCTAATGTGTCAAGTCCTGCAGATGTCACGGCCTATAACATAGCTTATAGATATATCGGTACAGCAATGATGTTGTTTACATTAGTAATCGGTCCGCTTTGGCCTGCATTTACGGAGGCCTATACTAAGTCTGATTTTGGTTGGATGCAGCGTACATACAAAAAAATGGCTCGTCTCTATAGATGGGTTGCCTTATTGATTATTTTAATGGTTGTATGTTCTCCCGTTGTTTATAAACTTTGGATCGGAAGAGTAGATGTCGTACCTCTTTCTATGAGCGTTATGGTTGGTATATATATGCTATCAAGCTCATGGGACAGCCTGCAAGTAAATTTAATTAATGGAATTGGAAAAATCAAGTTACAGTCTTATGTTACTTTGTTAGGTTTGTTTTTACATATACCGCTTTCGTTATGCTTAGGTAAATATATTGGTGCGTTGGGGGTTGTTTCTTCTATGTTACTGATTAATTTGACTTATGCTACTTTCTTTACTATTCAGATAAATAAAATTATTAATAAAAAAGCCATAGGAATATGGAATAAATAAAAAATACTATAATGAAAATAAGTACTTTTGTTAAAGAAAATTTCCCCTTTATTGTAGGGGTAAAACATTTTTGTAGATTCGTAAATGTTCGTTTTGTACAACCCAAAAATCGCAAATCTTATGGGTATTTTGGTAGTACAACTTTATAGAAAACTCCAGCAGTTATAACTAAGCCTTCCAATGTCTATCTTTATGAAGATGTTCATATACGCGAAGGTCTTAATGTGATTAATCATAGTGGAAAAGTAATTATTAAGAAATTTACGGAAATAGCTCCAGATTGTACTATAGTAACAGGTAATCATACACCGACTGTTGGTGTCCCTCAGCGTCTAGGAGGTCCATATCATATTAATGATAATGAAAAGGGAGTTACAATAGATGAAGGTGTTTGGATTGGAACACGCGTAACTCTATTAAGTGGAGCACATGTCGGGCGAGGTGCTGTAATTGGTGCTCAGTCTTTGGTAAATAAAGATATTCCACCTTATGCGGTTGCAGTAGGAGCTCCTGCGAAAGTTATCGCATCAGTGTTTAGTATAGAGCAAATATTGGAGCATGAGCGTCACCTTTATAATCCAGAGGAGCGATTTTCTCGTGAATATCTTGAAGATTTGTTTTCTAAATTTTATGATGGAAAGAAAAGTATAGGCAAGAGCGACATGTCTGATGAAGATCGTAAAAAGATTATAGAAGCATCACAATCGTTATTTAACAAGATTACAGTATAATAATCATCTTGTATAAAGGTTTAATTGGGTTACAATGAAAAATTTAAATAGTGCTGTGCAGTCAGAATACGATTATGCATATTCTACATATTCTCCGACCAATGTTGCAAATGATGGTATTCTTTCAGAACTTGACGTTTTCAACGCTCATTTTGCCCTTGCTGATTTTTTTGTCTCTACAGGTGAAGAGGCAAGATATGGGATATTGAATTATGGGTTATTGTCATCTGCAGTAGCTAGGCAATCGGTAGGATTCAATGGTCAATGTAAATGGTGTGATGATGAGTCAAAAGTTTCAACTTTAGCTTTTGGATTAGATAAAAATCATGCTTTTAATGATGGAAATAAACGTACCGCTTTACTGTGTTTACTTTTAGCTTTACATCGTAAGAAACGCCATCTTGTTTGCAAGAAAAAGAAGTTGGAAACTTTGCTGGTCAGAATTGCTGCAAATGAGATGGACAAATATCCTGATTTCAAACGTTTCAAAAAACATGGTGATGATGCAATTGTTGTTTATATGGCAAATTTCTTACGTAAACAAAGTAGGAAAATAGACAATTCCTTCAGAACTATGACTTATGAAGAGTTTAATCGTAAATTAAAAAAATACAATATTAGGTTAGACAATGCGCAAGGCGCATATATTGATGTTTTACAAATAAAGGAAGAAAAGAAACTTTTTGGCCTTCTTAAAAGAAATAAAGAAACTCGTGTATTACAGATTGGCTTCCCTGGTTGGAAACGTCAGATTAACCCGAAAGCAGTAAAGAATGTTTTGAAAGTGTGTGGCCTTTTTGAAAATGGACTTGATATGAAAACTTTCTATGAAGGTGGTGAACCTGAATACAAACTTATTGAAGAATACTTCGATGTGTTGAAAAGATTAAAGGACGAATAGTGCTTTAAAGAGTTTACCGTACTTTTATAGAGAGGATAAATCGAAGCTTATGAAATTTCTGAATAATCTTATGATGTTATAGAAATCTTTTATTGATGATAAAAAATCTTTTATTGATGATAAAAAATAATATATTATATCCATTTGGGGCTTCTATGTCTTTAGTAGGAGTTCCTTTAGGAATGTATTTGAATCAGATGGTGGGCAGTATAAGGTGGTCGCCGGTTACGATGGTATTGTCTGTGGTGATGTTAATGAATTGGAGAAATTTTGGTTCTGGATTGCCAAGACTGCTTAACACAAAGTTTGGAATTGTGGTGTTATTCCAGATTATCATGCTTTTCTATGGGTTGATGTCGCAAGGGAATATGACAAGCCAATATATGTCGTTTCATATATATGTAATTGCATTGTGTTATGCGTTTTCTACACACTGCAACATAGAATTTGTGGACAATATACCCAAGGCTTGTTTTTATCTGTCATTGGTAACTACTATCCTGGGCGCTTATTTCTGTAGTATTGGAATGGTTGCTGGCGATGACGTTTATGAAATGAGGCTATATGACAGCTCTTATGTGTTAGAGCAATTTACTGTTTCGGCTGGAGCGTTGGCGAACTTCTTTGCAGCGCTGACGTTCACAAAAAAATATATGTTCGAACGTGTTTTGTTTGCAGTTGCCATAATGCTTGATATCTACATATTGTTTTCTGGTACCAAAAGAACTCCAGTTTTTGTTGCTTTGGCAGGAACCGTGTTGTATCTGTATAAGCAAGGGGCATTGAAGAGGCACTATTTCTTTAAGTATTCCATTTATGTAGTATTGGCCATTGTTGTATTTATATGTGCATATATAAGATATAAATCCTTTCAGGAAAATGTGGATGATATCTTTACTCGTCTTTATGATGGAATTCGTATTCTGTTGGGAGATGATAGAATGGACCATGTTGAAGACTCCGCCCAGTCAAGGGTAGTATTCAGAAATTGGGCATACAATTATATCACTCTTCATTTTGGCGTTTTCAATTATCTGTTTGGAGCAGGATATTTAACCAAGTGGCTTGATGCTCCGATATTGGAAGCATTTCTCGATATGGGATTGTTGGGCTTCTGCTTTTATGGATATCTGTTGGGGTGGATACCATTGAAAACTCTTTTCATGAAAACAATGGATAACGTAATCCTTTTTGCATTAATGTTTTCCCTACACATGTCACTTAGTATGTTCAACTCTGGTAATCCTTATCAGTATATTAAATATACAGGTGTTGTATTGTTGATATTTGTGTTGTATGCAAAGCAAAAACGGATTGTAAATTGTAACGGTTAATGAAAACACTATTTTTTGAAACTTCATTAGAAGGTCATCGGTATGAGTATCTTAGAAATTTGTATTATGCTTGTACTGAGAAAGAAGAGCAGTCTTTCCTTTTTTATATTCCGGAAGACGAAAGGGTTAAAGGCTGGAAGCATGCTGAAAATATGCGTATGGAGTATTTGTCGCAACAGCAGGTTGATTATGCCACAAAGGGCAACCTTTTGCTTCTCTCTTATAGAAAAGCAAAAATTATAAAGAGAATTGTTGAGGAGTATAACGTCAGCCACGTGTTTCTTATATTCTTTATGCTCTATATGCCTTTTCTGATATTCCTTTTGCCGAAGGGGGTAACGGTGTCGGGCATTGTATATCGCTCTTTTCTTTGGGAGGATATCTTGAAGCAGAGTAAACTGAGGAAGCTGCTTGAATGGATAAGATATTGGCTGATGGCAAAATCGGGGAGCGTGGAAAAGGTGTTGCTACTCAACGACGAGAAGTCGGCAACGGCTTTCAATAAGAAATTTTCCACTAATAAGTTCCTTCGTTTGCCCGATCCTTATTCGCCACTCGAAGGCGAATTGAAGGACATCAGAAAAGATTTGCAGTTGGATGATTCTGACCTTCTGTTTATTCAGATAGGCCAACTTTCAGACAGAAAAGGCACGTTGGAAATCCTTGATGCCATAGCTATGATGAATGGCGAGGATCTTGCTCGTAAGCATTTCTTCTTTGCAGGCAAAGTGGTGAAGGATATAAGCGAGTCTTTTTATAAAAAAGTAACTGTACTTACGGACAGAGGGGTGCATATATATGTGAAGGACGAGTTTGTGTCTTTTGAATTTTTGAATTCTATTTGTTCTTCGTGCGACTGCATATTCACTCCATACAAGAATACTTGTCAGAGTAGTGGTGCAATAGGTTATGCTGCACAGTTTGGTAAACCCGTTATTGGTCCGTTGCGTGGGTTGCTTGGCAATCTTATCAGTCATTATCGACTGGGTTATCAGATTAAAGATATAACTGCAGAATCGTTATTCCGAGCTATTGTGGATTTCAAAAGGATGCCGGTGCCTGACGATTATGTGAGGGACAACCAACTGAAAGATTTTCTGAAAATTTGTTTAAACAATTAATTGTTAAAGTCGATGGATATTAATTTGATAAAAAGAAAACTCCTGAAATATTGGATTCGTGTGTACTACTACAACAATGAACTGATATTGTGGTTGAAAAGAAGCTGCAGGAAGAGTAGCAATCTGCTTCTACTTTTGCTTTCTCCTTATATTCTTATGAAAGCAGGTTTGTATGCTATCTACGAAGGGGTATGGGGCAAGTATTCTATTGCCCGTAAAATTACTAAAGAGAGCACATCCACTTATAGGCACGAGATTGCTATGGTTTCAATCTCAAAGAATGAGGCTCCTTACATAAAAGAATGGATAGAGTTTCATAAACTTGTTGGTTTTACAAAATTCTATTTCTACGATAACGAAAGTGAGGATAATACAGTAGATATATTGAAGCCTTATATAGATTCAGGTCTGGTGGAATACACTCTGATAAAAGGCAAAGGTAAGCAGTTGGATGCTTACAATGATGCAATTGCTAAGCATAAAAACGAATGTCGATGGATGGCTTTCCTTGATATGGATGAATATCTTATGCCTACGAAACCATTTGAAAAAGTATATAATGTGGTTTCAGAACTTATACGCAAGGCTGGAAAAGGTGCGGCAGGCATAGGAGTGAATTGGTGCATATATGGTTCGGCTCATTTGGAAAATAAACCGAAAGGATTGATAATGGAAAATTTTATTTATAGGAGTAAAAGCGGAACTGAGACTCATTGGGGTAATTTTCATATCAAAACTATTTGTAATCCTCGCTTGGTAAAGAATTTCATTTCTCCACATTACCCAATTTACAAACTTGGAGGATATAATATTAATGACTCTGGTGAAAAACGTCTTTGGGGATGGTTTTGCCATGATGTGAAATGGCAGAACTTACGCATTAATCATTATTATTGTAAATCGAAGGAGCAATACATTCAGAAAATCAGCCGTGGCTTCGGTGATAGAGTTGGTGAATACGATATGAAGCAGTTTAATGATTATGACCTTAATGATGTCAAGGACGAGTCGATGTTGGTGTATGCTGATAAAGTGATACTTTAGTAAATGTTATATGAAATCGATAGTACATCTACAACCGATAATTCCTCATTATCGTGAGGGATTTTTTTCACTTCTTGGCAAACGAAGTAAACAGGATATTTACATCTATGAGGATGTGAAGGATGCCAAGAAATCTTCTTTTAATATAGTGGGCGATGCAAAATATAAGCAGATGCCAGCCATGATGTCTAAGGGTGGAGTATTGCTGTATAATCCATTTAAGTTGTTGAAAACGGATTATGACGCACTTGTATTGATGTTGAACTTCACGCATGTTACTACATGGCTTCTGCTATTTACAAAATTCTTGCATAGAAAGAAAATTATCCTATGGGGACAGGGTATCTCCGTGCGTCGATATCTAAAAGAAGAGAAAAGACCTGATTGGAAACTCTATCTGATGATAGCTCTTGCTGATGGCGTGTGGTTATATATGGACAAGGAGAAAGAACAATGGCAGAAGCTTTTTCCTAAGAAACCTATTGTTGCCTTGCATAACACTCTTACTGGAGTGGATGATATGGTGAGGTATGTTCCGAAAGTATCCGTAGAAGAACTGAAAGAAAAATATGGAATCAAACAAAAGGTGGTTTTCATCTTCTGTGCGAGGTTTACATTCAATAGACGTGTTGACTTGCTATTGGAAACTATTAACCAGTTGAGTCCAAAGAAATACGGATTCGTTATCATCGGTGCAGGTGATTCAAAGCCTGATTTCTCAAATTTTGATAATGTGTATGATTTCGGTGCCGTTTACGACACAGCAGTAAAACAGGAATTGTTTGCATTGGCAGATATTTATTTCCAACCTGGATGGGTTGGATTGTCTATCGTTGAAGCTATGGCGTACGGTAAACCAATCTTTACTTTTGAACGTAGCGCAGAAACTCTTCAATGTGTGGAGTATTCATATATAAATAATGGGGAAAACGGACTTATTTTCAAAAATATTGATGATTGCATTGATAAAATCAAATTGCTTTCTGATAACGATATAAAGCGAATGGGTGACAATGCAAGAGATTATGTAGCAAAACATCTGACTATCGAACAGATGGTGGATAATGCCATAAGTGTTATTGATAAAGTATGTGAAACCAAATAATATAATATAGATATGAATGATTTTAAAGATATTAAAGTAGCTGTAGCTGGTACAGGCTACGTTGGTCTGAGTATTGCAACCCTGTTGTCTCAGCACCATCATGTAACAGCGGTAGACGTTATTCCTGAGAAGGTGGAGAAGCTTAACAAGCGTATTTCCCCTATCCAGGACAACTATATTGAGAAATACTTGGCAGAGAAGCCGTTGAACCTTGTGGCTACACTTGATGGCAAGGCTGCATATAAGGATGCAGACTTTGTCGTGATTGCAGCTCCAACCAACTACGACCCGGTGAAGAACTACTTCGACACATCTCATGTGGAAGAAGTGATAGACTTGGTGTTGGAGGTGAATCCTGATGCAGTGATGATTATCAAGAGCACCATCCCGGTAGGTTACACCCGCAACCTCTACTTGAAGTATGCCAAGAAGGGCGTGAAGAAGTTCAACCTCCTCTTCTCTCCAGAGTTCCTTCGTGAGAGCAAGGCACTCTATGATAACCTTTACCCAAGCCGCATCATCGTAGGCTATCCTAAGATTATCGAGCGCCCAGAGTTTACAGAGGAGAACGAGGCAATCAAGTCAGTAACCAATGTCGAGATGTTGAAGGAAGCAGCCAAGACCTTCGCCGCTCTGCTCCAGGAAGGCGCCATCAAGGAGAACATCGATACCCTCTTCATGGGAATGAAGGAAGCAGAGGCTGTCAAGCTCTTCGCCAATACCTACCTCGCCCTACGTGTCAGCTACTTCAACGAGCTTGATACCTACGCAGAGGTTAAAGGTCTCGACACGCAGAGTATTATCAGAGGTGTGAGCCTTGATCCAAGAGTAGGCGACTACTATAATAATCCTTCCTTCGGCTATGGCGGCTACTGCCTGCCAAAGGACACCAAGCAGCTCCTTGCCAACTACAAGGATGTCCCCGAGAATTTAATTGAAGCCATTGTAGAGAGCAATCGAACTCGCAAGGACTTCATTGCCGATTCCGTCCTCCGCAAAGCAGGCTGGTATGCTTATTCTGAGAACAATGAATATAATCAGTTATCAGCAATCAATAATCAATCATCAGTAACCATCGGCCTCTATCGCCTGACAATGAAGTCAAACAGCGATAATTTCCGTCAGTCTGCCATTCAGGGCATCATGAAGCGCATCAAGGCAAAGGGGGCAGAGGTTATCATCTATGAGCCGACCTTGGAAGAGGGCTGCACCTTCTTCGGCAGTAGGGTAGAGAACAACCTCGAAGCCTTCAAGGCACAGAGCCATGCTATCATTGCCAATCGCTACGATGCTTGTCTAGATGATGTAAAGGACAAGGTATATACCAGGGATATTTTTAGAAGAGACTAATACATGACTCAATATCTTAGTGACAAGCTGCGGGGGCTGTCTTTGATTTCCATTATCCTCGTTCTCTACATTCATTCCGGCTTTCACGCTGATGAAATAGATGGGATGGCGTGGAATGACAGAGTGCAGGAGTTCGTATCGGGGATGATGGGGCGGTGTGCCGTTCCGTTGTTCTATGTGATTTCGGGCTATCTGTTCTTTCTGAGAGTGCCGGAAGGGATGAAGTCCATCTATGGCAAGATGAGGAAGAGGGTGGGGACATTGGTTGTGCCTTATATCATCGGGTGTCTGTTCTTTGTTGGCTTTGGAGTGCTTATGGCGGTATTGCCGGGTGTGTCGAAGTATATGAACAGTTCGATGATGCCTCTGTTTTCAAATCCGGTGGGAGAAATCCTTTGTTCTATATTCTATGATGCAGGAAACGGGTCTCCTTGCGCTTTTCAGTTGTGGTTCTTGCGTGACTTGATTTTGATAGTTGCTACGTCGCCCATTTGGTATTTACTTTTAAAACATCTTAGGTGGATTTTAATTGTTATCTGTTTTGGCCTTACGTATCTTCATATACCATTCGTACCATTTTTTGCATTGTTTTGGTTCTTGCTAGGAGGGCAATTGGTACAAGTGCAAAACAGATATGGGGGGGCAAGTCTTACTATATGTACAACAATAATATTTCTCCTTTTGTCAATCGTTCAACTGTTTATGCCAGATATGATTGATTGGGAGTTACTGAAAAATCCAATCATCATTTTGGGGTTGATAAGTGTTTGGGGATTATATGATATGGTGCTAGGTAAAGATTTTAAGCTATGTGAGCATCGTTGGTTAGCCACAGCTTGCCAGTTTACTTTCTTCATCTATCTATTCCATGAGCCAACCCTTAATATTGTAAGAAAGTTGATCGTTGTAATCTTAGGAAAAAATGAGTATGGGTATTTGATATCGTATCTCATATCTCCTTGGATATTTACTATCTGTTTTGTGTTTATTGGATTACAGTTTAGAAAATACCTTCCTAAAGTGTATCATGTATGCACAGGTGGAAGATAATTAAGAATAGAAAAATGAAAATCATTCATTATATACCAAGTATTGACCGAATAGCAGGAGGTACTTCTACCTATATGCAGGTTCTTGGCAAAGAATTAGGAAAGTTAGCAGATGTGCATATCATAACTCATGCTTCTGAAAATCCATTGCCTATAGATAATTGTAAGATACATTATGTGTCTGGCTACAATCCTTTGAAAGGTAGTTTCAAAATTGAGGTTAATAAGCTCTTTGATGTATTGAAGCCTGACTTGGTACATGTAAACTGCTGCTGGATGCCAGCTTGTTCTCTTGTTCAAAAAATGGCACAGAAGCGCAACATCAAAGTGGTTCTCACTCCTCATGGAATGTTGGAACCTTGGATTATCAAGCGTCATTACTGGACCCGTAAAGTACCTGCATTGTTGCTGTTCCAGAAGGCTGCCGTTAAAAAAGCTGATTGCCTGCAGGCTACAGCTGAAAGTGAAAAGCAGAATCTCTTGAAGCTTGGTTATAACTCCAACATCAAGATTGTTAAACTCGGTATTGATGCTGAGAGTATCGCCATGAAAACTTCCTGGAAGAAGACCAAGCAACTGTTGTTCTTGTCAAGAGTGCATATAAAGAAGGGCATCAATTACCTGATTGAAGCTGCCGACATCCTTCGTGATGAATTACAGGGATATAAGATTCTTGTTGCAGGAGAAGGGGATGCTGAGTATGTAGCCTCTCTCAAGCAGCAGATTATGGATAAAGGGCTTCAAGATATAATACAACTGATAGGTGGCATTTATGGTGACAAGAAATGGGAGCTGTTCCAGACATCTGATTTCTTTGTCCTGCCAACCCATTCTGAGAATTTTGGTTTAGCCATTGCAGAATCTCTTGCTTCAGGTACACCAGTTATAACAACTGTTGGTACTCCATGGAATGATCTCAATACGTCAAATGCCGGTGCTTGGATAGAGATTGGAACTCAACCACTAGTAGATACATTGAGAAGATTCCTCTCTTTATCTGATGAAGATTTGGAGACCATGGGTAAAAATGGCCGCAAACTCATCGAGACCAAATACTCAGCTAGGGTTATGGCAGAAGAAATGATGGAAGTATATAACACGATTTTAAGGTGATTGTGCATCTTCGGGAAATATCAATATAACAAACTGTTGCTTGTATGATAACTATCGAACGACATACTCCTGGACATGTGTCTGGGAGTATCAAAATAAAGCGCGTGGTGTGGAACATCACTGCTGCTTTTCTGTTCCGACCTTTTATCACTCCTGTGTTTCGTAAGTGGCGCATAGCCTTGTTGCGAATGTTCGGAGCTAAGGTGGAATGGGATGCAAATGTTTATGCTTCAGTAAAGATTTGGGCTCCTTGGATGCTGCAAATGGGGCATCGTGCTTGTTTGGGGCCTGAAGTGATTTGCTATAACCAGGACTGGGTGGTATTGGAGGATGATGCCATCGTTTCGCAGTACTCATATCTCTGCACTGCAGGGCATGATGTAGATCACGCTAATACGGCGGATAGCGGACTCATTACGGCTCCTATAGTTTTACGCCGAGGTGCGTGGGTTGGTAGCCGAGCATACCTTGGTATGGGTGTAGAAATAGGAGAGGGGGCTGTGGTAGGTGCTACGGCTTCTGTATATAAAAGTGTTGAACCTTGGACTGTAGTCGGTGGTAATCCGGCGAAGGTTATTAAGAAAAGAAAGTTGGAGAATGAATAAGATTTATGATTTGGAGGGAAGAAACAAGGCGATAGTGCTGTTCAAGTTTTTTGCGGCTTTGCTGATTACTTATTCTCATTTGGGATTATTGTTCCCTAAATTTGGGGGATTGGTTACTGGTGGAGCTATTGGCGATGGCTTGTTTTTCTTCTGCTCGGGGTTCACGCTTTTTCTCGGTAGAGACGGTGGCTTCCTGAATTGGTATAAGCGAAGGGTGAGTCGTATCTATCCTTCTATTATTATGTGGGCTTTGCTGTCGGCTGTGGTGTTTGGTTGGATCTGGAACATTACTGATCTGGTAACCACTCCGAAGTATTGGTTCATCCCCTGCATTATGGTATATTATGCCATATTCTATGTAATACGCCGATATCTGATGGAACACATGAAAGTTGTGTTTGTCGGTTCACTGCTGATTATAACGATATTGAGCTTCTTTGTGCTCGATATGGATAACTCTGTGATGTATGCTCAGGTTTCGTTCATGCGGATATATTACTTTATGTTTATGCTCCTGGGGGCTATAACTGCTCTTGATCTGAGAAAATCTGATCATGAAATGATATTCGGGGGACTACGCCGAATGTGTATGGGGGGGGCAAAAAAATGTGTCTGGAGCTAAGCATCAGGAATTAAGGCCATTGAGGTGTTTTGGCTTGTTCTTCGGGAATATCATACTGTATTATGTCTGTATGGCTGTATATAAGTTAGGTCCTATATTTTGTCATTTCCAGATGGTGTCTCTGATACCATTGCTTCTGGCAATCTATTTCTTCTTTATGTTCTGCAGTTGCGAGAAGATTACAAAGGTATTCGACAAGGCGTTGTGGGGAAATGTGGTGTACTTCATTTCCGCATTGACTTTGGAGATTTATCTAGTACAATATGCGTTGTTTACAGACAGAATGAATTTCATGTTCCCGCTGAATATTCCTATCATGTATCTGATGATATTTGCCGTGGCGTATGTCCTGAAAGTCCTTTCCCAAATGTTCTCGCAGTTTTTCAGAACCGAGGATGTTGAGGTGAAGGGAATGTTCAAAGTGTGAGGAAAATTAATTAGAAAAAATATTTATATATGAGTAATACAATAGCTGCTATCATCTTGACTAAAGATGAAGAGAAGCACATCGCTCGATGTATCAATTCTCTGAAGGGTGTTTGCGAAGAGGTCTTTGTCATTGATTGCTTCAGTAGTGATCGAACCAAGGCTGTAGCCGAATCGCTTGGTGCAAAGGTTTATCAGCATCCTTGGAAGAATTATGCTACCCAGTTTAACTGGGGATTGCATCATTGTCCTATTACGGCTGATTGGGTCTGGCGTATTGATGCCGACGAATTCTTAGATAAGGGGCTGGGACAAAGTGTGAAAAAGGCTGTCACCGAATGTGAGGATGACGTGAATGGTATCTATGTGAGAAAGCGCATCGACTTTATGGGTAAGCCTTTGATGCATGGTGGCTGGTATCCAAGCTATCATCTGAAGGTTTGGCGTAGGGGACATGGTGAATGTGAAAACCGTTGGATGGATGAACATATCCGCATATTTGATGGTAGAGCTATCACGGTAGAGGAAGGTGACCAGGTGGACGCCAACCTGAACGATCTGACCTGGTGGATGAACAAGCATAACGGATATGCAACCAGGGAAATGGCGGATATGTTGATGATGGAGTATGGACTGGATGCTTCAGCACAGGAGGTGGTTCCAAAGTTCTTCGGTACAGAGGAACAGCGCAAGCGCTGGTTGAAGGTGAAGTATATCAAGGCTCCCTTGTTCCTGAGACCTTTCATCAATTTTACCATTCGCTATGTGTTGAAGGCTGGCTTCCTGGATGGCAAGGAGGGCTTTATCTGGCATTTCCTCCAAGGCTTCTCTTATCGCTTTTTGGTAGATGCCAAAATCTTCGAGCTGAAAAAGCGGTTCGGTTTTGATAGTGCTAAAATCAAGCAATACTTGATTGACAATTATATCACGGATCATACCGATGCTGGGGGGCAAAATGGAGTGAAATAATAAGGAGAAGTAATAAAAATAGAAGATGGGGCATGGGTAGGTGCCAAAACCACAGTATGCCCTGGCGTAACCGTTCATCGTAACGCCATTCTGACAGTAGGCAGCGTGGCTACGAAGGATATGCAGCAGAATGGTATATACCAAGGTAATCCTGCGGTGAAGATTAGAGAAAGGAAAATCAAGGAAAGCAAATAATCGAATCTTAATAATGTTATTTTATGGGAAAGAACAAATCATCAGATAAAATTGAGCTTTTACCGTATGAAAGCTATCTGGTTCAGGAAGTCCTCAAAAAGTGCAAGGAAAAAGATGATGTTGAATTATCTTGTATGCCGTTGCTGGATGGATTGTCTTTTCAGCCTGATATCTATGCTCCTAATGGACTCCCTTCATTGAACTTGGAAGGAAAGACGCTTGTTGATGTCAAACGACAGTTGTCTTTTGCTTCCCTTAAAAGTATTAAGTATCTTTTTGAAAAATGCAAGAATGAGTATAATCTACTTGTTGTTTATTTCCGCTTAAATTTGACTTCCGTTCCAGACATTATAGAATACAAAGGCCATGTATGCAAGTTTATTGCGTATGAGGATCTGAAAGGTAAAAAGAAGACTGCGGAAGCAAGGGAGAAATATTACCTGAATCGTGGACAGAAGAAAGACTGGAAGGAAAAACGTGATGCAATCATTCAAGAGGCCAAAGAGGTAGTAGGAAAAGGTAATTGCGTGTTGTTCTTGGGGGCTGGTGTTAGTATTGATGCAAAAATGCCTTCATGGAAAGAACTGCTAAAAGATCTTATGGGTGAGGTTAAGAAACTGAAAGGTGAAACGCTAGATGCTTTCAAGGAATTAAGCTCGCATGTATTGGATGAATGTGGTAATTCTTACTTGGTGATGTGCCGCTATTTACAAACTGCCATCAAACTACATGATGATAAGGTAAAATTTTCGGATTTGATTCAGAAGCACTTATATAGTAAAAAAGAGCCTTCAAAATTGTTGAACGATCTGGCTAATATTGTGCAGCAAAGAAAAACGGAAGAAGTTCTGACCTATAATTTTGATGATCTTCTAGAGCAGTATTTAATCAAGTTAGGATTGCAGGAAGGTAAGGATTTCATTACCATCTCAAAAGATGCTGAGATAACTGGTAATGAGATGTTGCCTATTTATCATGTTCATGGTGTTATCCCTGAAAAAGGACCTTCTGATATCGTGGTATTCTCGGAAGAGGAATATCATAAAAGGTATTCAAATCCTTTTCATTGGTCGAATATAGAGCAGCTTCATGCCTTATCGAGAAAGCATTGCTTCTTCATAGGCTTATCTATGACTGACCCTAATCTGAGAAGATTGTTGGATGCGGCTCGGCAGATTAATCAAACGGATAATGAATGTCACTATGCCTTTTTGCAAAGACAAAAGCTGGAGGAGTATTGTCTGGCAAATATGCTTGATGCCTGTAAGTATGTGCATATCTCTAGAAGCTTAATAGATAAAAAAATAAGGAAGGACATTTATAGCTTGAACTATACCGTCATAGAGTGTATCTTCCGTGATTTGGGTGTTAAGGTTATCTGGTTTGACGATTTAAATGATTTACCACCATTGATAGAGGAGGTCTTTGGCTTAGAGACAAATGCTCTTCTTGAAACCGGGGATTTGCTTAATCAAACAGAATCTAAAATCAAAGAGATTCAGAATATAGAAAATGAGGTTCAAAGGGTCATTGGATCATCTTGGTCTGACGTTGGGGTTTTGGGATTCATTTCTCTAAAAGACAAGTATGGTGAAAAGTATCAGAATCTTGTTAATGAGGTTACTGATATGCTTACCGAATTATCAAACAGGGTTGATACAGCTGACATCGAAGTCCTGCAAAAGATTAGGAATAATTTTCCTACATATAATAATAGTATTAGTGGTTATGCGGAATTATTCACCCCATGGTTTAATTTCGTCAAGAGTTTGTTAGAGAAAAAATGAAAGTTTCGATTATAACTAGTTGTTACAACCGTGAGAAGACGATTCGCGGTGCTATAGAGAGTGTGCTGGCGCAGGATTATTCTGACATCGAGTATATCATCGTGGATGGTGCTTCCAAGGATCATTCTGTAGAGGTTATCCGTGAGGCTATCGCAGGTCATGAGGATCAGGTGAAGTTTATCTCTGAGCCTGACCATGGTATGTATGAGGCTATCAACAAGGGCATCAGAATGGCGACGGGTGATGTGATTGCTCTCTGCCATTCGGATGATTTTATGTTTGCCAAGGATACAGTATCTCATGTTGTGAAGAAGATGGAGGAGACGGGTTGCGATTTCCTCTATGCGGATGGTATCTTCGTGAATGAGCAGAATACCAATAAGGTGGTGAGAAAATGGATTGGTGGCAAGTATGCTCGCTGGAAGGTGAGATGCGGCTGGCTGCCATTGCATCCTACCTGTTATATCAAGCGTGAGGTGATGATGAAATGTGGTCTCTATGATGAGAGCTACAAGATTGCTGCTGATACCAATCTCCTGGTGAACTATCTGTATAACTGCCATCTGAAGGTGGCGTATCTCCCTGAGTTCGTAACGAGAATGAGAATGGGTGGCATGAGTACTGATTCCGCCAAGCGCAAGAAAGTATGGGATGAGGATATCAGGGTATATTCCGGATATGGCTTCAAGCCCGTGACATTGACGAAGCTGATGAAAATGGCATGGAAAGTGCCGCAGTTCATTCAAGCGAAGTTCATGAAGTAGATTCGGGAATCCCAATTTATTCGCCTCCGTATAAGCCTGAGTTCTCGGATGAGGACAACAAGGCTATCGTTGATGCCATCAATGCAGCCAACCCTGATCTGCTCTGGATTGGCATGACGGCGCCTAAGCAGGAGAAGTGGACGTACTCTCATTGGAATGAGTTGAACATCCTTTGTCACGTAGGTACCATCGGTGCCGTCTTCGACTTCTTCGTGTGGAGAAGATATATCATCGGTAATAGCCTGTTCCTCTGGAATATGGTGAAAGAGGCGTAGGGGTTCGAAAACCTACCCGTCCTTCCTTACCGTTAAGGAAGGCTCCACCTTTCTCACCAAGCCTCTCTTTCCTCAGGAACGAGAGGATGTAACCGCTCCTTCTCGTCGCTCAGAACCGCTACGCTATAAGGTTGGCGGGGCATCAAAGCCCTGCGCCAAGTTGTGCGGGATGGGACCGCCAGAGGAAACTCAACATAATATAATAAATCCTGCCTTATGCTTAAGAAATATAGGATAATCATTAAAAATCAGGCTGCTAAACATTTTAGGCTTGCCGTTAGAAGTAGAAAAAGGAAAAAAGCTTTTCGAAGGAGATGGCAGAATGTTTCTAAGCGGGAGATAGGAGCTTATCACTTCCGTTTGTACTCGACACCAGCGGATTATTATGAGTTCCAGCAGAAGTTATTTGATAAAGAGTTTGGCGATTTTGAAAAGATTTATGCTCCAGTCAATTTTTCTATAATCGAAAATCCTGAAGAATTCATTCGCTTTGTGAACTCTATTCGCTGTAATCTTGAAAATAGCAAAAAGGTCTTTATTAATCTTGAGAAGTTGGAATCGATGACAGATGATGCGCTTGTCATATTACTATCGAATATGATAAAATTCCAAGAAAAGCAAATTCCTTTTAATGGCAATTATCCTAAAAAGCCGGAATATAAACGAAAGATAAAACAGTCTGGATTTATGGAGTACTTATCTAAGAAAACTCCTGATGGTATAGCTTTAAATACTATGAATAGTGCCATTTATACGCATGGAAAAAATCGAGTTTTATCATCTGTAGCGAGTCAGTTGATTGAGGCATCCAGCTATACAGTTTGGGGAGAAGCCCGACGTTGCCCTGGTGTCATGAATACTTTCACGGAATTGATGGCTAACACTTATAAGCATGCTAGCTCGGAAGAAGGCAAACATCATTGGTGGGTGTCAGTAACGAAAGACAAAGTCAACCAAAAAGTTACTTTTAGTTTTGTTGACTATGGTGTAGGTATTTTTAGAAGCCTGAAAAATAAAAAGACTGACGATCAACTATACAATGCATTGGAGAAACTTTGGAATAAGTTTCCTTGGGCGGATAATGATGCTAAAATGATGAAGCTAATCTTGCAAGGAGAACTTCACAAAACTGTAACACGTCAACTCAATAGGGGTAAAGGCTTACCTTATATATATGATTGTATGAAGCGCAAACATATAGATTCTCTGGTAATAATATCTAATAATGTATATATAGATGTTAAAAATGACATCTATAAGTTGTTAGATAACGAATTTATTGGTACTTTTGTAACCTGGGAAATGAATCCTGGCATTTTTAATATTTAAATAGATATGATACAACTTAGTATAGCAAACGATTTTTCAAAGACTCCTGGAGTTAGGTATCCTGAAGAAGGAGAATTCTCTGGGCAGCAATTTCGGGAAGAAATTCTGAAACCAAAAGTTGATGAAGCTATTTCAAAAAAAGAACAATTAGAAATAGATCTTGATGGAACTTCTGGTCTTGGCCCTTCCTTTCTGGAAGAAGCATTTGGCGGCTTAATCCGTGGAGGATATGATTATGGTCAACTGATGAGCATATTCGTATTCAAGTCAGATGAAGTGCCTTACTATGTGGACGATATTAAGAAATACTTAAAAGAAGCTAGTTATGCACAAGGGTAAATCGATATGTTTGGGGTGTCTTGTCTT
>ERZ809407.753-NODE-753-length-33200-cov-22.006879_pt1 | contig 33200 bp, 28 predicted proteins | sample MGYA00520792_ERZ809407 | MGnify/ENA primary metagenome ERZ809407 (study PRJEB31576, sample SAMEA3212665) | Homo sapiens | biome: human-gut; feature: human gut; material: fecal | place: Sweden | collected 2012 ...
AAATAGAAAAACTTCGTTTTCTTTTTGCCATTGCACTCGCCTTTCACTATCTTTGGATAAGATAGGAGGCGGCTCGGCCATGCCAAAATAGAAAAACTTCGTTTTCTTTTTGCCATTGCACTCGCCTTTCACTATCTTTGTACTCACTTCGTGCAAATGCAAAAGTAAAAAAATAAATGGAAACAAGCAAGGAAAACGATATTTATATGGTAGAATGCTACCGCCGTTATCTGAAACTGGAACGCGGACATTCGCCCAACACCATCGATGCGTATATGCGCGACATCGACAAACTGTATGTATATCTGCGGCATGAAGGTGTCTGCGTCAAGGACGTGAGGCTGGAAAACTTGGAGAATTTTTCGGCAACGCTTGCCGACATCGGCATCGGACCGCGTTCGCAGGCACGCATACTGAGTGGCATCCGCTCGTTCTTCCGCTACCTGGTGCTCGACCAATTCATCAAGGACGACCCCACAGAACTGCTCGAATCGCCAAAACTGCCTGCACATCTGCCCGAGGTTCTCAGTGCCGAGGAGGTGGATATGCTCGAGAACGCCATCGACATGACGAAATGGGAGGGGCAGCGCAACCGTGCCATCATCGAGGTGCTGTATTCCTGCGGACTGCGTGTCTCGGAGCTTGTAGGCCTGAAAATCTCGTGCGTCTACCCCATTGAGCACTATATCCGCGTTATGGGCAAAGGCTCGAAGGAGCGGCTTGTGCCGATTTCGGAGCGGGCTTTGGACGAGATGAGGGCGTGGTTCGAGGTGCGCGACCTCATGAACATCAAGCCGGGCGAGCAGGATTACGTCTTTCTGAACCGACGCGGTGCTCATCTCACACGCACGATGATTCTGATAATGATAAAGCGTTACGCTCTTGACGCGGGCATAAAGAAGACTATCTCGCCCCACACGCTGCGTCATTCTTTTGCCACTTCGCTGCTCGAGGGCGGTGCCGACCTGCGCGCCATACAGATGATGCTGGGACATGAGACCATTTCTACTACGGAGATATATACGCATATCGACACGTCTACGCTGCGAAAGGAGATATTGGAACATCATCCGAGGAATATTAAAGCCCCCCTCTAATTCTCAAAGCCCCCCTCTAATCCCCCCAAGGGGGGAGGAACTAACAGATAGAAGACAGGAGAAGGAAAGCCCTTTCTAATTCCCCAAATAGGAAAGCCCCCCTTATTCCATTCCTACCTGTTAGTTCTTCCCCCCTTGGGGGGATTAGAGGGGGGCTTTGAGAATTAGAGGGGGGGGCTTGTAGTATCGGAGTAATTCGGGTTTAGTACTCGAGTAATTCGGGTTTAGTACTCGATTATCGGGGCTTTAGTACTCGAGTAATTCGGGTTTAGTACTCGAGTATCGGGGCTTTAGTACTCGAGTAATCCGGCCTAAATTACTCAAGTATTTCGGGCTTGGTACTCGAGTATTTCGGGCAGAATTACTTTTCGTTCGATATCTGACAGGAAAACAACGGCATTCCTGTTGAAGAATATTATAGCTATATTTTTTTGCCGTATGTGTGTCATTGATTTTCAAACAGATACAAATCAGCCCTTAATTAAGCCAATTTCCGTGCTTAATTAAGGGCTGTTTTTTAAGGATGGAGGAGTTGTATTTCGAACCTATCCCATGTCTGCTGTCTCCTAACTCATACTCTCACTCTCATCAGCGCAAAGTAGAACACCGTTCCGGTAATCAGTCCGGCGATGGCATCGATGAGATAATGAGCCTGAATATACACCGTGGCGCAGCAGAGGAAGATAAAGAACGGCAGGAGGATGACCACCAGACGGCGGTTGCCGGTGTGCATGGCGAGCCACATCAAGACCGTACTGATGCCCACATGAGAACTTGGAAAGGCTGCCGTGGGACGTTCGCCGGCCGCTTTCGCACTCTCTACGAGATGATAGAACACGCCGTCGGTGTAGCCGGGAGACGGCAGACAGGCTTGATGATAGTTGAAATAATCGTGCATATTGGGAAAAATGCCGGCCGTGATGTTCTTCAGTCCGACGGCCTTATAATAGAATGTGGGGCCGACGACGGGTACGAAAACGAAGATTACATAGTATATGAAGAACGCCCCGAGCACTACAAAGGCTGCGCGTTCAAACTCATGATAACGACAGAGATAGTAGTAGAAAACCACGAGGAATATCATGGGATAATAGGCCGCATAGCCCATATCGAACAACTCGCTGAACAAGGCACCGGGAAGGACTTGATGAAAGAGCAGGGCGGGTTGGCAACCGAATAGCGACTGCTCCCATCCAGCGAAGAGATGGTCGAGGTTTGGCAGCACACGGTTTAGCTCGTAGGTGTCGGGATACCACCATGCGAGGAGCGCCATCTGCGCCGCTATGCGCGCGAAACGGGTAATGCGGCAAGGCAGCATCCGGTAGACGAGCCACAGGGCGGCGGTCATGGCGACGATGCGCAGGCGTCCCCAAATCATGGCCTCGGGATTGTGAAGCCTCGTGAACATGAAAAATATGACTATAAGCGTAAACACAAGGTAGGCCATCACTACCCACTCTGCCGCCATAAGTCCACGAAGCGGCTTCTTCTCGATTTCAAAATATTTTTTCATTATTCGTTATTTAAGCCCCCCCTCTTATCCCCCCAAGGGGGGAAGAACTAACTCACGAAGAAGTTAAGAAACCTATCAGGAGGCGTTATATTTACAGAAATTGTCTTGTAAGAGTTATTATTTAGAGTTATGAACTAACTATATAATCATTGGACTTATCCCTCTTTTATTTTCATCTTTCCATCCATAGAGGATACAGAAGAGGATTCGCAAGTTGAAGCTCCCCCCCTTGGGGGGATAAGAGGGGGGCTTTTTACAGCCACTCATTATCCTTATACCACTTTATTGTTTCCTTCACTCCCCGTTCGAGGTCGTACTGCGGCTTATAGCCCAACTCTTTCACGGCCGGGGAGATGTCGCAACGCCAGTTGCGCTGCTTCATTATGTTGTATTTGTCGTTATTCAGGGCGGAGATGGTGCCAGTGAGACGGCCAATATACTCGCCGAAGAAGGTTACGACGCGCAGGCCCCACACGGGAACGGTGAGGCGAATCCACCACGGCGAGCCGAGTTCGCGACGGACAAGCCGGCTGAACGTGCTGCTCTGATACGCCTTTCCGTCGGAAATGAAATACTTCCTGCCCGACCGCCCACGCTCCAAAGCGAGGAAAACGGCCTGCACAAGGTCTTTCACATATACGAAAGTGATGTCCTGCTGCTTATATCCCACGGCGAAATCGGTGTGGTTCTTGATAGTCTTCGCCATGAGGAAATAGTCGCGTTCGCGCGGTCCGTAGACGCCGGTTGGACGGAGAATGACGTAGGGGAGGCTCCCCTGCCCCCCGGTGGGGGGTGTGTCGGAGGTCGGGGAATCGTTTCCAGAGGTGAGAGGTGAGAGGTGAGAGGTGAGAGATGTGCCTTTATCCTCACCATTCATGGTTTTATTCTCATCATTTACACCCTTTATGCAGGTATTCTCTCTCCTCTCTCCTCTCTCCTCTCTCCTCTTTCCAATGTTTTCCAGCCACTTCTCGGCCTGCAACTTACTTTCTCCGTAAGCCGTATTCGGGTGCGGCGTGTCGCTTTCGAGAATCTCGCGGTAAGGCTGCTGCTCGCATATCGGGCCGAAAACACTCAGCGAACTGATATAAACGAACTTCTCTATCGGCATAGAGAGGCGCAGAATGGCACGCACAAGATGCTTCGTACCCTCGGTATTGGTGCGGAAAAAGTCCTCGCGGTGCAGGCACTTCGTAGCTCCGGCAGCGTGCACTATATAGTCGAAATCATGCCCGCGAAGCTGCTCCGTGAGCTTTTCCTCGCTTCCGAAGTCAAGTTCTATGAAGCGGATGCGGGTGTCTTGCAGGTACTTCCGTGAACTCGTAGGGCGTACAGCGGCCCATACCTCAAGCTCTCTGCGCAGCGCTTCCTCCACGATAAACGACCCTATGAAGCCGCTTGCGCCTGTTATCAATATCTTTTTCATTGTTTCCTTTGTAGGAATTTAATTATCTTTTCATTTTATTCATTTGCAAATGTACGAAATATTTCGTTACTTTGCGAATGAAAGGGTCATAATAACAGGGCGAAACTGCCTCCGTTGAAATGACACCGAAGCCCAGACGGGAAATAATGACATATAAAACAATGATTATGGGAAAAGGAAAAAAAGGGGGAAAGAGACTGAGCAAGCGCGTATTGGAAGATATGCTGACAGGCTTTTTCCGCACCCAACCAAACGAGACATTCAGCTTCAAGCAGATATTCAAGGCTCTGCATCTTGACACTCATCCGCTGAAAATGCTCGCAATAGATATCATGGAGGAGATGGCTTGGGACGATTTCCTGAGTAAGGTGAGCGACAACTCTTACCGGCTGAACATGAAAGGTCAGGTGCAGGAGGGCAAGTTCGTGCGCAAACCCAACGGTAAGAACTCGTTCCTGCCCGACGACGGCGGTAAGCCGATATTCGTTTCGGAGCGCAACTCGATGTTCGCCCTGAACGGAGACCGTGTGCGTGTGCAGCTATTGGCGCGCCGTAGGAATCATATAAAGGAGGCGATGGTAACGGAAATACTGTCGCACGACAAGGACACCTTCGTGGGAAAACTGCGCGTGGAGAAGGATTTCGCGTTCTTGGTAACGGAGAGCAACATCTTTGTTCACGACATTATAATCCCCAAAAAGAAACTGAAAGGCGGCAAGACCGACGACAAGGCGGTGGTGAAGATAACGCAATGGCCGTCGAAGGAGTCGAAAAACATCATCGGCGAGGTGGTGGACATTCTCGGAAAGTCGGGCGACAACACTACGGAGATGCACTCGATATTGGCTCAATACGGCCTGCCGTATAAGTATCCGAAGGCTGTCGAGGAGGCGGCAAACAAAATTTCGGGTGAGATTACGGCACAAGACGTGGCCGAGCGAGAGGATTTCCGCGAGGTATGGACGTGTACGATAGACCCGAAAGACGCTAAGGACTTCGATGATGCGCTGAGTATCAGAAAGATTAAAGAGGAGAGGGGAGAAAGTAGAGAGAATACTAAATCCGCCCTATGGGAGGTCGGTGTGCATATCGCCGATGTGTCCCACTACGTAACCGAAGGCTCTGTCATCGACAAGGAGGCGCAGAAGCGTGCCACGAGCGTGTATCTCGTCGACCGCACCATACCGATGTTGCCCGAGCGCTTGTGCAATTTCATTTGCTCGCTGCGCCCCGATGAGGAGAAACTTTGTTATAGCGTGGTGTTCGTTCTCGATGAGAATGCCGAGATAAAGAGCCACCGCGTGGTGCACACAATAATAAAGAGCAACCGGCGTTACGCCTACGAGGAAGCGCAGGAACTGCTCGAGCAGAACGGCGTCATTGACGGAACAGGCACTCCCGCGCCCCCAGCACCGGCCGGAGGATACAAGGGCGAGTATGCCGAGGAGATAATAACGCTCGACCGGCTGGCCAAGAAGCTACGCGCAAAGCGGTTCAAGAACGGTGCGGTGAAGTTCGATTCGGAGGAGATGCGTTTTGAAATTGACGATGAAGGCAAGCCCGTGCGCTGCTATTTCAAGCGGTCGAAAGATGCGAACAAGCTGATTGAGGAGTTCATGTTGCTTGCTAACAGAACCGTGGCCGAGGATATCGGCAAGGTGAAGAAGGGTGTCAAGGCGAAGACCTTGCCATATCGTGTGCATGACAACCCTGATCCGCAGAAACTGGAAACGCTCCGCGAGTTCATCGTGAAGTTCGGATATAAATTGAATACGGCCGGAACGAAAGGCCAGACGGCGCGTTCCATCAACCGGCTTATGGACGAATGCGAGGGCAAAACCGAGCAGAAACTGATTCAGAAAGTGGCTCTCCGCGCAATGATGAAGGCTAAATACACCACGAAGAACATCGGCCATTTCGGCTTGGCGTTCGACTATTACACGCATTTCACGAGTCCGATACGCCGCTATCCCGATACGATGGTGCACCGGCTGCTCACAAAATATCAGTCGGGAGGGCGTTCCGCCAACAAGGATAAGTACGAGGAGCTGTGCGAACACTGCTCGGACATGGAGCAGATAGCGCAGAACGCAGAGCGCGACAGCATCAAATACAAGATGGTGGAGTTTATGTCCGACAAGTTGGGACAGGTGTTCGATGCGCACATCAGCGGCATACAGAGCTACGGTATATACTGTGAGATAGACGAGAACCACTGCGAGGGTCTTGTCTCCATGCGCGACTTGGACGATGACTACTATGACCTGGACGAGCGCAACTACTGTCTTGTAGGCCGCAGAAGGCATCACCGCTATCAGCTTGGCGACCCGATACGTGTGAAAGTGGCCCATGCCAACCTCGAAAAGAAGCAGCTCGACTTTATTTTGGCCGACTGATTTTAGGGGTAAGAGGTAAGGGGCGGGAGGTAAGAGAAATGCTTCTTCTCCTCTATCCTCATTATACGAAAGAACTATCTCCACACAATGAGAATCTTTTACAATCATAAAGAAGAACTCTGGAACTCATGGACACACGCCGGCGGTGCGTTGCTCGGTGCTGTTGTGGGTACGGTTTTTCTAATATGGAGCACCCGCAGCGGCAATGTCTGGGCCGTCATAGGCGTCAGTCTTTACATCTTCGGGATGCTAATGTCTTATTTAGCATCCACCATTTATCATGCCCTCAGCGCATGGTCGGTATGGAAAGAACGGATGCGCAAATGGGATCATGCCGCCATCTACTGGCATATCGCCGGAGCTTATTCGCCCATCACTCTCGTGGCACTGCGCGAAGCTGGCTACTGGGGATGGGCTTTATTTGTCTTTGTATGGCTCTGCGCGATTGTCGGCACGGTCATGTCGTTCCGCCGCTTGAGTGCTCACAGCAATCTTGAAACGCTCTGCTTCATCGGCATGGGGCTTTCCGTGCTTGTGGCTTTCAAGCCGTTGCTCGACAATGTAAGCCTCACCGCCGTGTCATGGCTTATCGCCGAGGGCGTGGCCTACATCACCGGTGCGGTGTTCTACTCTCTGAACAAGCGCAAGTATATGCACACCGTGTTCCATTTCTTCGTCCTCCTCGGCGAAATATGCCACGCCGTGGCGGTAGGGTATGTATTGTTAGGGATATAAAGAAGACAGTAGACAGGAGTTCGGGAGTTCAGACAAATGCTTTTGCCATTGCGGTCCTACGATAAATAAAAATAGGAACGCTTCCCAAAAGCATTTGTCTGAACTCCCGAACTCCTGTCTACTGTCTCCATCCGAAGCCTCCGGCATTCGGACTATGCATCCTTCTGCCTTGTACGCATACGTGCCTCGATGACGTTCACGACATAGTCGCCGAGCTTCTCGCACTCGTTGATGATGTCCATATATATCGTTCCGACAGCGTAAGAATAGATGTGGTTGTTCACATCGCTTATGTTCTGACTCTTAAGCTGGTTGCGATAGTTGTTTATCTCGTTCTCGATGTTGAACGAACGGTTCGCGTCGAAGTTGTCCTTGCGGCCTGCGAAAAGCACGTTCATCTCGGTGAGCGACTCGTCGGTGAGTTCGAACATCTGGTGCATATGCTCATACTGCTTCTCGGTGAAGTGCTCCTGCTTGCCCTGAACCTTACGTGCGATGGTGCGGGCCATGTTGTAGCAACTGTCGCCGATGCTCTCTATCTCGCTTATCTCGCGCAACATGGAACGAATCTTAGCCTTCGTCTCATCGCTGAGGTGCGCGTCGCTCACGTTGTCGAGATACTTGGCAATCTCTATTTCCATGTTGTCGCTTATGCCTTCATACTTCTCTATGCGCGAATAGAGCTTGTTGAAGGCCGTCTCGTCCTTCTCTCCGAGCAACTGACGCACCATCGAGAACATTCTCTGTATGCGCTCGGCAAAGGCCTGTATCTCTTTCTGAGCCTCAAGAACCGAAAGCTCCGGTGTTTCCATGATGCCACTGCTGATAAAGCGCAGACGGAAGTCCTCCTCCTCGTCACCCTTCTTCGGCTTGATGACATAGCACACAATGCGCTCTATCTGTGGGATGAACCATATCAGGATAAACGTGTTGGCGAGGTTGAAACAGGTGTGGAAGGCGGCCAAGACAAACGACAGCTTAGCTGCGTTTTTGAGGAAAGCAGCCTGTCCCACGGTCTCTTTCGTCATGTCAGAATCATAGCCCACGAAGTCGCAGACCATGTCGATAAACGGATGGAAGACGCATAATATCCACACAACGCCAAACATATTGAAGAACATATGTGCGAAAGCGGCCCGCCGTGCCTGCGTGTTGGCCGTCAAAGCAGCGAGGTTCGATGTCACCGTAGTACCTATATTCTCACCCATCACAAGCGCGATACCCTGGTAAATGGGCAGGACGCCGCTCGAACAGAGTATCATCGTGATGGCCATCACAGCAGCCGACGACTGCACGCACATGGTGAGCACGCCGCCGATGAGCAGGAACACGATGGTCGTAACAAAGCTGTTGGGGGCGAAACTCGAGAAAAATTCGAGTACGGGCTGGCTCTCTCCGAGGTGCATATCAATACCGGTCTGGCGCAAGGTGCCAAGTCCGAGGAACATAAAAGATATACCGAAGAGGAAATCACCTATGTTCTTGCGTTTCTTATTATATATAAGAATAATGGCAATAAAAAACGCCGGAAATACGAAGTCGGTGATATTAAAGGAAAATCCGGCGGACATTATCCACGCCGTGAGCGTCGTTCCGATGTTGGCTCCCATGATAACGGATATTGCCTGAGCCAGCGTGAGGAGTCCGGCGTTGACGAACGACACTGTCATTACGGTCGTTGCCGTTGAGGATTGTACTGCTGCGGTAACAAACACACCCGTAAGCATTCCCGTAAGGCGGTTTGTTGTCATGGCCTGTAACACGTGGCGAAGTTGCGAACCCGCCATTTTCTGCAGGCTTTCGCTCATTGATTTCATTCCGTACATCAACAAGGCGAGTGAGCCTATTAACTTAAAAATTATCCAAATTGACATATTTAATGTTATTGTAATGTCTTTGATTGCGGATGTTTGCGTTTATTTTCTTAAATTTACACTCGTGAATGACATCATGATTACAAAACCATAAATCTCTATCAGAATGAAACATACAATACAAATCCGATGCAAAAATAATAAAAAAACTCAAAAAATCGCTATCGGGAGTACACTTTCTGAAATTTATAATGAATTAAATCTAAAAATGGACTTCGGACCGGTGAGCGCGAAAGTCAATAACAAAGTAGAGGGAATGCACTACCGCGTCTACAACGACAAGGATATAGAGTTCCTCGACCTGCACTCTCCAAGTGGTCTGAGAGCTTACACGCGGTCGCTGTTCTTTGTGCTCTGCAAGGCTGTTCACGACCTGTATCCGGAGGGATCGGTGGTAATCGACATCCCCGTATCTAACGGATATTACTGCGACCTGCACATAGGCCGGGCCGTAACCGAGGAGGATGTGGCGGCACTGCACAGGCGGATGCAGGAGATTATCGATGCCGCAATGCCCATACACCGCTTCAGGTGTCCGGCAGAAGATGCGATAGAGATGTTCCGAAAGGCCGGCGCGAAATCGAAAGTGCAACTGCTCGAGACGCTCGGCAACCTATATACGACCTATTATAAAATAGGCGATTACACCGATTATTACTACGGAACGCTACTCACCAACACCTCACAGCTCCACATCTTTGGCTTGGAGAAATACTATGACGGTATGCTTCTGCGCGCGCCGACACGTGAAGACCCGTCGCGCTTAGGCGAGGTGATAAGGCAGGACAAGATGTTCGAAATTTTTCAGGAGCATCACCGGTGGCAGAGCATCCTCGGAATAGACACCGTAGGAGCGTTCAATGCTGCCGTGAGCAACGGCAATGCAAACGACATAATCAATGTGTCGGAAGCGTTGCAGGAGAAGAAAATCTCGGCAATAGCCGACGAGATAGCGCGCCGCAAGAGCGTGAAGGTGGTGCTGCTGGCCGGCCCTTCGTCATCGGGAAAGACCACCACGTGCAAGCGGTTGTCCATCCAGTTGCTCACAAACGGCATCAAACCGCTTCAGGTTTCGCTCGACGACTACTTCGTAGACCGTGAGAAGACACCGAAGGACGAATCGGGAGAGTATGACTACGAGAGCATCCACGCCCTCAATATCCCGTTGGTTAACGAGCAGTTCCGCGCACTTTTCCGCGGTGAGGAGGTGGAGTTGCCGCGCTACAACTTCCAGACGGGACGCAGCGAGCGCAGTGGCCGCCGGCTGAAGATGAACGATGACAATGTGCTGATAGTGGAAGGCATCCACGCCCTGAACCCGGAACTGACGGCGCAGATACCCGAGGAGCAGAAATTCCGAGTCTATGCATCTGCCCTCACCACCATCCTGCTCGACCATCACAACTACATTCCCACCACCGACAACCGTCTGCTGCGCCGCATCATACGCGACTACAAGTACCGTGGATGCTCCGCAGCCGAAACCATCCGCCGCTGGCCGAGCGTCAGGGAGGGCGAGAACAAGTGGATATTCCCCTATCAGGAGAATGCCGACGCAATGTTCAACACGGCCATGATATACGAGTTGGCGGTCATAAAGTCGCAAGCCGAGCCGCTACTTGAGCAGGTTCCCGAGAACTGCGACGAGCACAGCGAAGCCTATCGCCTGCTGAAATTCCTGAAATACTTCAAGCCGATACCCTACCGCAGCCTGCCTCCTACAAGTCTGCTGCGCGAGTTCCTCGGCGGAAGCTCGTTCAAGTATTGAGGCCCCCCCTCTAATACAGCCCCCCTCTAATCCCCCCAAAGGGGGGAAGAACTAACTGATAGGAGACTGGAGAAGAGAGGAAAGCCCACCTCTAATTCCTCCAAAGGAAAGCCTACCTTATTTCATTCCTACTTGTTAGTTCTTCCCCCTTGGGGGGATTAGGGAGGGCTTCTTGAGAGGGGAAGAGCTAACTGATAAGAATAGAATAAGGGAGTGAAGAGACAGGAGTTCAGACAAATGCCGTATTTCGATTGTAGTATTGGAGTAATTCGGGGCAAGTACTCGAGTATCGGGGCTTTAGTACTCGAATAATCTGGCCTAAAATACTCAAGTATTTCGGGCTTGGTACTCGAGTATTTCGGGCAGAATTACTCTTCGCTCGCTATCTGACAGGAAAACGACGACATTCCCGTTGGAATAAATTCCGGCTCAACGGAAAAATATAGGTAACAGATTATGGTGGATTAAATTATTTCTTACCACAGAGGCCACGGAGATTTATTCACTCGGTAATATCCGCTCACTGAGCAGATGCCGCCTGTGGCATCAGGAGGGTACAGAGTCTACAAGGGTTTGGAGGCAGGAGGTGAATTGCCGGCTCCGCGTGCTCTATGCCTTCAGGTATATGCTCTGAGTTCATAATGACATATAAATCTCTGTGTACTCTGTGTCTCTGTGGTGAACGTATCCCACGATTTATCGGGTGATCCATAATCGGTGGGCGACCTCTTTACGCGCGCGATACATAATTAATAAAAAAGAGGACGACATGAATCACTCACGCCGGCCTCTAACGTTTTTCAACAGATGTCTGTATTCTGAGGGCTAATATGCAGCAAAGTGTCATTATAGCCACGAATCCAAACAACAGTGTTGTCTCTAAATTTAATAACATAATCTTTACCTTAATCTATCAAACTACTAACCTAATGAAAATAAAAGCATTCTCACGAATACGCTGCAAAGTTAGTGTTATTGGGCGTATAACAGCAGGGCTTGGGGATGAAAAAGTAAACATCCGAAGTTTTTTTGACGTAAATCAAAGTGGTGTCGTGAGGTAAGGGGTGAGAGGTAAGGGATAAGAGGTAAGGGATAAGGGGTGAGAGGTGAGGGGTAAGAGGTAAGAGAAATGCGTTATAAGATAGCGTTCTAATGATGACCTTACCCTTTATGTTGGTATTCTCTCACCTCTCACCTCTTACCTCTCACCTCTTACCTCTCACCTCTTACCTCATAACCTCATCTCCTTTCCGCCTCTCAAAACTTCCTCCACATGAGGTAAAGCGGGCTAAATATTGCACAATAGGGGGTGGTTTGTGCAATGCGGGTCGCTTTTTTGTTGAAAATATTTGCACATACGGATTTATTTTCGTTTCTTTGCAACCGATTTTGAATTAGAATATTATTTTTTTAACATTAAATTTTTACAATTATGTCAGAGATTGAAAGCAAAGTAAAAGAGATTATCGTAGATAAGTTGGGTGTTGACGAGGCAGAAGTTAAGGCTGAGGCAAGCTTCACAAACGACCTCGGTGCAGACTCTTTGGACACCGTAGAGCTTATCATGGAGTTCGAGAAGGAATTCGGTATCTCTATTCCAGATGATAAGGCAGAGAAGATCGCTACTGTTGGCGATGCTATTTCTTACATTGAGGAGAACGCAAAATAATAATTATTCATAATTGAGTTTTGGGAAATGAGAATCATGTACAGGCTCATACGCTTCACCGTGTAGGGCACTTCATGATTCTCATTTGTTGATTCTCAATTTTTTTTATGTATCTATATTAAGTATATGGAATTAAAGAGAGTAGTTGTAACAGGTCTCGGTGCGGTTACTCCGGTGGGAAACTCTCCGGAAGAAACCTGGAAGAACCTTGTTGCAGGAAAGAGTGGGGCTGCTCCTATCACTCATTTTGACGCTTCCCTCTTCAAGACCCAGTTTGCCTGCGAGGTGAAAGACCTCAACGTGAACGACTGGATTGACCGTAAGGAGGCCCGCAAGCTCGACCGTTACACGCAGTTGGCTATGATTAGCGCAATGCAGGGCGTGAAGGACTCGGGTCTCGACCTCGAGAAGGAAGACATGAACCGTATCGGCGTCGTTTATGGCGTGGGTATCGGCGGTATCAAGACATTCGAGGACGAAGTAACATATTATGGTAAGAACGAGGACAAAGGTCCGAAGTTCAGCCCGTTCTTCATCCCTAAGATGATTGCCGACATCGCTTCGGGACACATCTCAATACATTTTGGCTTCCACGGCCCTAACTACACCACGACAAGTGCGTGCGCTTCTTCAAGCAACGCCCTTGCCGATGCTTTCAATTTGATTCGTCTGGGCAAGGCCAACGTGATTGTGAGTGGTGGTGCCGAGGCTGCCGTATGCGCTTGTGGAGTTGGCGGCTTCAATGCCATGAAGGCCCTTTCTACACGCAACGACGATCCGGAGCACGCAAGCCGCCCGTTCAGCGCAAGCCGCGACGGATTTATCATGGCCGAGGGTGCGGGCTGTTTGATTCTTGAGGAACTTGAACACGCTAAGGCTCGCGGAGCTAAGATTTATGCCGAGATGGTGGGCGAGGGCGCAAGTGCCGACGCTTATCATATCACAGCTTCACACCCGGAAGGACTCGGAGCGAAGCTCGTGATGCAGAATGCGCTCGACGATGCAGGCATGAAGGCTGAGGATATCGACTACATCAATGTTCACGGAACATCCACACACGTGGGCGACATCTCTGAGGCTAAGGCCATCAAGGAAGTGTTTGGTGATGCAGCTTACAAGCTGAACATATCTTCTACAAAGTCAATGACAGGCCATATGCTCGGTGCTGCCGGTGCTGTCGAGGCTATGGTAGCCGTTCTTTCTGTGAAAAACGACATCGTGCCGCCTACAATCAACCATGAGGCCGGCGACGAAGACCCGGAAATCGACTATAATCTGAACTTTACGTTCAACGAGGCTCAGAAGAGAGAGGTGCGCGCTGCTATGAGCAACACCTTCGGTTTCGGCGGACACAACGCGTGTGTTATATTCAAAAAGTATGCTGAATAACTTTGTAGACAAAATAAAGCTCCCTTTCCGGAAGGACAAGGAGCTTTATTTGTCTTTATATGACATTATCGGCTGCTATCCGCACAACATCAGTTATTATAAGCTCGCTCTTATGCACAAGAGCGTAGCGCGCCGTACAGAAAAGGGAAAACCCGCGAACAACGAGCGTCTGGAGTTCTTGGGAGATGCCATACTCGACGCCATCGTGGGCGATATAGTGTACCAGCATTTCCCGGGGAAGCGTGAGGGATTTCTCACCAACACACGCTCGAAGATTGTACAGCGCGATACGCTCAACCGTCTGGCTAAGGAAATGGGCATCAACAGGCTGATATTGTCGAGCGGACGCAGCTCTTCGCACAACAGTTATCTTGGTGGAAACGCTTTCGAGGCGCTTGTCGGCGCACTCTATCTGGACCGTGGCTACGAGGCGTGCCGCAGGTTCATGGAGCAACGGATATTGGGGGAACTTATCAATATAGATAAGGTGGCCTACAAGGAGGTGAACTTCAAGTCGAAGCTGATAGAGTGGTCGCAGAAAAACCGTGTGGAGATTGATTTCGATATGCTTGATGAGAAGTCTGACGAGAACGGCAGTCCGATGTTCCATTTCCGTGTTCTCGTAGAGGGGATAGAGGGTGGAGACGGTAAGGGCTACTCTAAAAAGGAGAGTCAGCAGATTGCCGCAAAAGCCACTTTGCAGCGGTTGCGCAAAGAAAAGAACTTTCTGGATAAAGTATTGGAGGCCAAGCGCGTGCGCATGGAGGCTGAGGAAAAAGCCGGGTTCGTGGCTTCAGAGGATGCCGGTGTGCAGGAGGCGGAACACGCAGGTGTTGCCGCCATCGTGGCAGGTATGGATACAAAAAAGCCTGCTCAGGCCTCGGACAACGTGAAACCGACACCTAAAACTGACGTGGAAGTAACGTTGGAAGAGCCGGAACAGGCAGAAATTAAGGTGGAAAATAAAAGTAAAGTAGACTTGAAAGCCTTGATTTTGGAGGATTCCAAGCGCGCCGCGGAGAACCGCAAACGCCGCCAGCAGGCCGCGACCGTAGGCATTGGCACGGACTTCGACCTGTCAGACATCAGTCTGGGCAGCTCTTCCGTACTTAAGGAAAACATCATCGCGGCGGCTGAGGCAAAGGCTTTTGGAGGCGAATGATAAAAAACGTGAAAACTCCCGCTATTACGAAAGTTTGCGTTACCTTTGCATAAGATAAACTGCACCTCAGCAATCAAGAGCAAGCTCTATTGCGTTCGGTTTGCGTTACCTTTGCATAAGCTAAGCTGCACCTCAGCAATCAAGAGCAAGCTCTATTGCATTCGGTTTGCGTTACCTTTGCATAAGATAAGCTGCACCTCAGCAATCAAGAGCAAGCTCTATTGCGTTCGGTTTGCATTATCTTTGCAAAAGGTATTCATCCATCGGTAACATCGCTTTCTGTGGTGAGCTGTTTGGCACTCGATGTTGCGGTGTAGATATAATATAGTATAATAATGAGTCTGACTAACATAGCAGAAAAGCTGTTCTTCCGTGCCCGTCAGCATGAACTGGAGAGGCATTTCAACGATGCTGAGGCAATGCAGGCCGAGGTACTCGACTATCTCGTGGCACGCGGAAAAAACACGGAGTATGGACGAAACCATCTCTTCGGTACGATAAAAGGGTATGAGGATTTCGCCCAAAACATTCCCGTGAACACTTACGAGGAACTGAAAGAGGACATAGACCGTATGCGTCATGGTGAAAGCAATGTGCTTTGGCCGGGGCAAGTGAAATGGTATGCGAAGTCATCGGGTACGACAAACGACAAGAGTAAGTTCATTCCGGTGTCGGCCGACGGCCTCAAGCAGATTCATTATCAGGGTGGCAAGGACGTGGTGGCTTTCTATTTAGAGAACAATCCTGCCTCACGAGTGCTCGACGGTAAGGCTCTTATCCTCGGCGGAAGCCATTCGCCTAACTATAATCTCACTGATTCGCTCGTCGGCGACCTCAGTGCGATTCTCATCGAGAACATCAATCCGTTGGCAAACCTCATCCGTGTGCCGAAGAAACAGACCGCCTTGTTGTCTGATTTCGAGGTGAAGCGCGACAGAATCGCCCATGAGACGCTGCGAAGCAACGTAACAAATCTTTCGGGAGTGCCCTCGTGGATGCTCTCCGTGCTTGTGCGTGTGATGGAACTGTCGGGCAAACAGCATCTCGAAGAGGTGTGGCCTAACATCGAAGTGTTCTTCCACGGCGGCATTGCCTTCACTCCTTATCGTGAGCAATACAAGAAACTGATTACCAAGTCGTCGATGCATTATATGGAAACGTATAATGCCAGCGAGGGTTTCTTCGGCATTCAGAACGACCTCAGCGACCCGGCCATGCTGCTGATGCTCGACTATGGCGTGTTCTACGAGTTCATTCCGATGGACGAATACGGCTCAGACAACCCCACGGTGGTGCCGCTCGCAGGCGTGGAAGTGGGCAAGAACTATGCTATGGTAATCTCAACGTCGTGTGGACTGTGGCGTTACGTCATCGGCGACACCGTGAGTTTCACGTCGAAGAACCCCTATAAGTTTGTCATAACGGGCAGAACGAAGTACTTTATCAATGCTTTCGGCGAGGAAGTGATAATGGACAACGCCGAAAAGAGCCTCGATGCTGCCTGCAAACAGACCGGAGCAGAGGTCTTGGAGTACACCGCTGCCCCCGTTTTCATGGATGATAAGGCGCGTTGCCGCCACCAATGGCTCATAGAGTTTTCTAAAGAACCGGCCGACATGAATGAGTTTGCTTATCTGCTCGATGCCAAACTGCAAAGCATAAACAGTGATTACGAGGCCAAGCGCTTCCATGACATCACGCTGCAACAGCTCGAAGTGGTGAAGGCGAAGCCCGGACTGTTCAGCGAATGGCTGAAGAAAAAAGGCAAATTAGGCGGTCAACACAAGATTCCGAGACTGTCGAACAGTCGCAAGAACATTGACGAACTGCTTGAGATGAACAATAAATAGTCAATATGATGGCTTTCCGAAACATTAAGAAAATACCGTTTTGCGCGATGGCTGTCGTGGCGTTGCTGTTCACGGCGTGCGCAAAGATGGGCAATCCGGATGGCGGATGGTTCGACGAGACGCCTCCGCGGATTCTCGGTTCCACACCTGCCGACAAGGCAACGGGCGTGAAAGGAAAGAAGATAGCGATATTTTTCGATGAATATATAAAGCTCGACAACCCGTCGGAAAAGGTTGTCGTGTCGCCACCGCAGTTTGAACAGCCCGAAATCACGGGTCAGGGGCGCAGCGTTAAGGTGGAGTTGCAGGACAGTTTGAAGCAAAACACCACTTATACCATCGACTTTTCCGATGCCATCTCCGACAACAATGAGGGCAATCCGCTCGGAAACTACACCTTTACATTCTCTACCGGCGACCATATCGACACGCTCGAGGTGTCGGGATGCGTCATCGATGCGTCTAATCATGAGCCTATAAAGGGCATATTGGTGGGACTTTACGATGACACCGCCGACTCGGCATTCATCAAAAAGCCTATGGTGAGGGTATCGCGGACCGATGGTAACGGCCGTTTCGTAATAAAAGGCATTGCAGAAGGCAACTACCGTGTCTACGCATTGCAGGACGTTGACGGCAATTATATGTTCTCCCAGAAAAGCGAAATGCTCGCTTTCAACCACGACATCATCACTCCGACATCGAAACCGGATATCAGGCAGGACACCATCTGGGCCGACTCGCTTCATATCCGCGACATAAGCAGAACGCCATATACACACTTCCTGCCCGACAACATCGTGTTGCAGGCTTTCAACGAGGTGCAGACTGACCGCTATTTCCTGAAGAGCGAGCGCAAAGAACCAGAGTCTTTCAGCCTGTTTTTCAGTTATGGAGACAGCCGTTTGCCCGAGATTAAAGGCTTGGATTTCGACGAAAAAGACGCATTTGTCATCGAGCCATCGTTGAAACAGGACACTATTACGTACTGGCTGCGCGACACTGCGCTCGTAAACCGCGACACTTTGTCGCTGGCCGTCACCTATATGGCGACCGACAGCACCGGAACGCTACAGCAACAGACCGACACTCTGGAGCTGTTGTCGCGCAATCCGTATGCCAAAAGGCTGAAGGCGCAGCAGGAGGAGTATGACAAGTGGAAGAAGAAACAGGAAAGATTAGAGAAAAAAGGAAAACCTTTTGAGACTGAATTCCCTGCAAAACCGCTCGAGGCGAAGTATGATGTACCGTCTGTCCTCGACCCGGACCAGTCGCTCGGCATCTCTTTCCCCACACCGTTGCTGCGCTCCGACACCGCAGCGATACACCTTTACGAACAGATTGACACCGCATGGTATGTCAAACCCTTCATGTTCGGGCCGCGACCGGACAAGCATCGCGCTTATACCATCGTCGCCGACTGGACATCGGGGGCACAATATAGTCTCGAGATAGACACTCTCGCGTTCACAGACATCTACGGAAAGACCACCGCGCCATACAAACAGGGCTTCAAGGTGCGCTCTTCCGACGAGTATAGCAATATCGAACTGACGATTACGGGCATGAAAGACACCGCGATTGTGGTGCAGTTGCTCAGCGGTTCAGACAAGATGGTAAAGGAAGTAACGGCCCGCGACGGCGTGGCGAGGCTCAATTACGTGCGTCCCGGCGAGTATTATCTGCGTATGTTCATCGATTCCAACGGCAATGAGCAATGGGATACGGGCGAATACGCAGCCGACAGGCAGCCTGAACAGGTGTATTACTACCCCGAAAAGATTGAGTGCAGGGAGAAATGGGACCTGAAAGAAACGTGGAATCCCACTGCTACGGAGCTGTCGCGGCAGAAGCCCTCGGCGATAAAGAAGCAGAAAGACGACACCCGGCACACCATAAAGAATCGCAATATGGAGCGCGCCCGTAGTCTCGGACTGGAGTATATTCCCAAATAAACAACATTGTTGACACATTAAAAAAACGAAGACTAAGGATTATGAAAACAAGGAAATACAACATCCTGCGGGGCGCATTGATAGCCCTCATGATGCTTTTCGCATCGCAAAAGGCCTGCGCACAGTGCGGATTACGCAACACCGCGTTCAACGGCGGCGAGTATCTTACCTACAATCTCTATTTCAACTGGAAGTTTGTATGGGTGAAAGCCGGCACCGCCTCGATGTATTCCGTAACCAGCACCTACAACGGACACAAGGCCTACCGCACAAGTCTGACGACGAGAGGCAACTCGCGTGCCGACAAGATGTTCGTCATGCGCGACACGCTGCTCAGTTACAGCACGATGGATTTGGCCCCCTTGTATTTCCGCAAAGGCTCTTTCGAGGGCAAACGCTACACCGTAGACGAAGTCTTCTACACCTATCCGGGCGGCAAGGCGCACGTCAGGCAGCATTATCAGCGTAAGGACGGCACCCACTTATGGGCCGAGCATACCTATAACGACTGCGTTTTCGATATGCTGAACGTCTTCCTCCGCGCACGCTCCTTCGACCCCTCTAACTGGAAGAAAGGCTACACTGTGAAGTTCCCGATGGTAGATGGCGACAGCCGCACCCCCGCAATGATAGCTTTCCGCGGCCGTTCCACCGTCAAGGCCGACAACGGCAAGAAATACAAGTGCCTTGAACTGTCCTATAAGGAGCTTGAGAAAGGCAAGTACAAGGAGATTGCGCGCTTCTATGTTACCGACGACACGAACCATATTCCCGTGCGCATAGATATGTATCTGCGCTTCGGGGCTGCTAAAGCCTTCCTCGTGAGCATGAAAGGCAACCGCAATCCGCTTACATCCATCACTAAATAAAGCCCCCTCCAACTCCCCCAAGGGGGAGGGGTTCGAGGATGGAGGAGTGAGGAGCGAGACACAGCCCCCCGGCAAGAGATGACCCGAATGAGAATAATATTGTGCCTGATATTGGCGGCCATACAAATAACAGAGGCTGCTGCCCACACCGGTGATGATGTGGGGGCAGCCTCTGTCGTTTGGCAAGCCGGAACCATAGTGCCCGAAGAGAAAGTAAGATGCACGGGCACAGATAACTGGTTCCGGGCCGAAAAGATTAGCGATGCTGTCTTCTCACGGATGTGGAACAAGTCATGGAAGCCCGACTGTCCGCTCAAAAGAGACGATTTGCGCTATCTTAGAATGCTCCATCGCAATGCCGAAGGCCGTCCGCAGCGGGGCGAGATGATAGTCAACGCCGCCATAGCCGACAAGGTTCTCCACATCTTCCGCCGCCTTTACGAGGCCGGCTACCGCATAGAGCGCATGGTTCTCATAGACGAATACGATGCCGATGAGGAGAAATCGATGAATGCCAACAATACCTCGGCGTTCAATTTCCGCTTCATGACCGGCTCGCGTACCCGCATTTCCTACCACGGACGTGGCCTCGCCATCGACCTGAACCCTCTCTACAACCCTTATGTCAAGCGCAGGAGCGACGGCAAATACCACGTCGAGCCATCCAAAGGCCGTCCTTATGCCTTCGACCGGGCCACGCGAAAGGACATCCCATACCGCATAGACCGTAACGACCTTGCCTACAAACTCTTTACTAATGCCGGCTTCCGCTGGGGCGGCAACTGGCGGACGCTAAAGGATTATCAGCATTTTGAGGCCCCATGGAAAATGAAGAATGAAGAATGAAGAATGAAGAATCGAAAATGAAGAATGAAGAATGAAGAATCGAAAATGAAGAGGGAAGAACGAAGAGTGAAGAATGAAGAATGAAGAATCTCCTCCACTTACTGGGAGACAGAGGCTATCTCACCATCGCGTCAGCGCCGAACGCGCCCAACACTGCCGCTATGATGGCGGCGATAACTTTCAATACAGTTGCTACTTTCTCTTGTTTTTCCTTTTTCATAGTTTCTTTTATTAAGTTAATAAGTATATGAGTTGACAAGTTGCTACCTTTTCATCTTTATCAAGGTATTGGATTCTTCCCTCTTCATTTTCGATTCTTCATTCTTCATTCTTCATTTTCCTTACGGCTTCACCTCCTCCTCTTCGCTCTTGTCCACCTCATACGGGTCGGCCTCCTTCACCGTACATCCTGCAAGGAAAGTCTTGGTGCGCTTGTGCACCGCGTCTATGTGCACCTCAGGCTGGAATATCACCCTCAGCCCCTTGATGTTCTTGCCCACGGAGAACTCCTTCGCGCTGTCCGCCGCCTTAGTCGACATACCAATCTTGAACGAGCCGAAGCCGTCGAGCTTCACGCGCATACCGTTCTGGAGACTTGTCTTCATCGTGCTTACAAGCTCTGTGAGCACCGCGCGCACATCCGACTTCTTCACCGTACAGTTCTCCTGCATGATTTCTGTCAGAGCCTCTGTTCCTACCACGCCCTGCACTGCTGCGCGGGCATACCATTTTCCCTCGGTTGTTGAACCTTTACGTGTGTTCTGATACAATTTGTAACGTACTGCCATAATTCTTTTGTGTTTTTAATGGTTGATAAATAAAAATTGATTGATTGTGAATTGTTATCCTTTCACATATTAATGTTCGCGAAACATTATTTTTTTTGAGAAGTAAGTGGTTAGAGGTGAGTGGAGAGAGGTAAGAGAATACCGTCATAAAGGGTGATGTATGGCCGTCAGCCTGTTGCGGCCACAATGGGGAAAGCATTTCTCTCACCTCTTACCTCTATCTTATTACCTCGTGCCTGTTTGCCCTGCGCCGGGTGAAGCTCACGTGCAACCACCGCTTACCCTTTGCGCCGATCGGCTCACATATCAGTTGGTCGAAGTCCGTGTTCTGCCTGATAAACTCGGCATATCGGTTGCACATCTCCGTACACGTAACGTGGATGTCGGCCGCCTCGCCCCTCAGGTGTTGCGAGCCTTTCGCGCCGCCCACCGCCTCGTTCAGCCTTTCACATCTGAATCCGCTCGTTATGATGATGCGTCCGTAGCGGCGTCTCAGCGGCTCCAGCACTTCGGAGCACAGATGGCGCAGGTTCTCCACGGCCTCCCCGTCAGGTTCGTTTCCTATTCCGAGTCTTATCGCCGTGCCCGACCGTACCATCTCGCCCAGCGTGAAGTGTTCCGACAGATGCTCGTCGGCAGCATGGTTCATTTTGTTTTCCATTGTGTTTTTCATTGTTAGATTTATTTCCTGTTTGCGATTGCAAAGGTACTACATTCTTCGCCCGATTTCAAGAAACAGCACTATACTTCGCGCTATACTCTTCACTATACCCGTCGTAACGCATTGATTTTCAGCCCTCTCCGGAACTCAGTTTGCCTGCCGTCTCACGCAGCCCATAATCGGGCGGCATTCCCTTCCAAGCTCTAAGAGCATTGCGAAGCGTTCCATCAGCGGCACCGTCTTCACGTTCTTGCGCGTGTTCACGTTGTTCATCACCACCGCAGGCCGTTTCGGTTCGCGCGCATTTAATATATTAAATATGTGGTGAACGAGCATCTTGAATGCCATAGGCCGTCCGCTGTCGTCGATTATCGCACCCGTTTCCCACACCGCGTGAGTTACCTCCACCAGGTCCGACGTCGTTCCCGCCCATCTCAGCCCGTCATCGGGCGACATACTCATCAGTTCCACAAACTCCCTTACGGCGATGCGTCTCACCTTCTCGATGCTCTCTTTCGAGCAAGACGCTCCGGTGCAGCATAACCCGATGCCGCTTCCGGTTGATTCCATTCTCATTTCTGTCATTGTTTTCCTGTTGTTTTTCTGTTGTCTTTCATTCTCGTCATCCCCCTTCTTCTTATCCTTTTCCTTATCCTTTTCTCATAGGATGACTCTATTCGACTGCAAATATAATCACAATTTTGTGCAAAACAAGCGCATGGTCATAAAAATATATTACAATAAATGTTAATATTAAAACTCTTGCAGATGAGGAAATACAGCTCTTACAAAGTGGATAGGCATATTTCTTTACGTAAGAAAAGTAATAGAGAAACTATTTTGTGTTTGTATTTAGAGCCTTATAACTAACCGTAACTTACAATGACTAACTAAGTATAAATCCTTGATTTTCAATACTCTTTGATTTTTAACACTTTCTGAGTGCTTTTTAGCAATTCCCGATTTCCTACATATTTTTGCATCGTATTTCTACCGTGGAGAATTTGCGGAGCTTTTATTTTGTCATACCGTGAACGTAGTTGACAAGGGTTTACGAGTGACTGCAATGGATGACATATTTGAAGTTGATAAGCAAAAAGCGTTATATCGTGGACTGGGTTGACAAAGGTTGTCCTCAGTAGCCAACTACTGGTCACCCGACGACAAACCAAGCGCAATCAAACTCGTTTGAATTGCCGAGGTGCGAAGGAGGAAGAGTGAAACTCAACCTTCCGTGCCGTACTTCACATCGCCTATCGTGACCGCAATATCAAGGAGAATCCCAATGGCCTCCTTGATAGAATAGACACGATACCAACGGAGAAGTAACATCTGTCACAGCATTAGGTAAACTACTTTATAACTTGTTTACCTAATGCAATGGTTATTTCTTTAACCAAACAATGTCTATTGCTTCTAAGCGTTCAATCTGCTTTTGTGTTAGTGGTCGTCCCTTATCAATTTTATATGTGTTTATTACGTCGGGATGACGATTTTTTATATGACATAGTTGCGAACCAAGACAGTAGGGACTACCTTCATAATTATCTTTGAAATCTATAGGAATATTAAGGTTTCCATGCTCTTTGAAATATCTCTCTGTATGAGCATAGAATCGTTCAAACTTCTCATTATAAGGATCAAAAGGAAAATTTTCCTTTTCCAATTCTTCAAACATTTCATCGGTATAGATTCCACTGCCTCTGCCTCTATACGCTTCTCGGAATCTAAACATGAGCCACCAAAGTTTTGGCTCTTCTTTTTTTGTTGGCCATTTAAAGTGTTTCTTCTTGTAATCCAACAATTCTTTTAGATGTTCAAAGTTCCTCAGTCCATGATCGATGTATCTAGCGGTAATTTCAGAACGGAATTTCTTAGTATCAATTTCCAACATTGATATGCCAAAAACATCTGTCATTATCTGCTTCATTACATCGTCAAAATCTGCATAGGTGAATTTTTTCTTACCTATGAAGTAGTTCTTTGCGGATTCTGTTTCTTGCAATCCATATTCTCTAATCCTATACAGATTAATGCCATGCTCTTTGCAATAAGCATCTTTTTGATTGTCCTTTATTAAATTCTCTTTTCCGTTATGCCAAGCAAAACCGTCATATTCGAAAGCTATCTTTTCTGATTCTATATCAAGATATACATCAAATTGAAATCCTCCAAGTCGAACTCTATTTTGGACAATATCCTTTGTATACCATCTTTCTACATAAAGTGCTAATGCTTGTTCCCAAAACGAAGTACCTTTGATGGTTACATTCTTATATGGAAAATTTACATCTGCGAGTTGTTTTCTACGTTCATCATTTAGTTTAACTTTATCTGATATTATTCTGCTGCACCATGCACCAATATCATGTCCATCCATATAATAATGCGTAGGCAAACATGTATGTCCCCGTTCTGCATAAAAAATCGATAGAAAGGAAAAATAGAAATTCCAATCTTCTTGCTCAGAATCCCATACCATGCCGATAGCTTCCATTAGCATGATTTTATATTCCTCACCTTTGAAATTATACGTGTCATCAAGTCTATTCTTTCGCTTATGAGGTGTATTATAGTACTTGCGCCTTTGTTCGCATTTCCAATGTAAAAGTTGACCTAAATCTTTCCCGAAATCTTTCCCGATATAAAGATGCCCGTTCTTATTTTTGAATAAATAAGCATGGTGATAATGATACCACCACAAAATTCGATAATCAACCGTTAACTTCTTTCCAGCCTCTCTTAATTTATGCATATCCTCAACAAAAAGAGCACAATCCTCCATTAGTTGAAGCACAATCTCGTCAACTCGTATTTTTCCAAATTTGACAGGAGGATTGAAAGAGAAACATCTGCCTCTCTTCTTCATCTTGTCTAAAATAGTTTTGACCTCGTTGATTCGGCTAAGCAATTCTTCTTTTCTTTGCATAGGTAATTGCAAACAATAATGGTTTTATCAAGAACAAAGGACTAGTGTTGACCTTTTATTTGTCAACACTAAGTCCCTATTGTTACGCGATTTTCTTTAGAAAGTATGTTTAGAGCAACATTAGTCCAATGGTTCTAAGATTGAGACTTCGATTATCTCCTCGTCACTATTTTTCAAATTAGAAGGAACCATTATAGAACCACCTTCTAAGGTGTATGTTTCTAAGATGTTGCCATTTGCATCCTTTACAATTAGTGTATCCCCTTCCCATTCATACACAGAATCGGCTGGATGCTGTTCTTTTACCTTTTTCTCAATAGCTAATAAATATTTCTTCTCCATTACGATAAAGTTTATTTGAATACGACTCCTGCTAACTTCTCAAATGTGGTATCAAACTTTTGCTTGCATTCTATAACTCCGACCTTGTAGTAATATTTGTAGCATGATTTCCTATTTGCTCCAGAAATACCAATATCAGAGAGATTCTTCGGTAACTCGGCAACTAACACACCCATAGTGTTATTGAAAGCCGCCTTTTTCATTGGTGCATGTGTGAAGTCCGTCATAGTGAAGGTAATTGAACCATTTTTTATGACAGTTCTGCCAATGTAGTTAATGTTGCCAAGAATACTTGCATAAAGGACTACAGGATTGAATAACATTGAACCTTTTCCTTCTACAATTATAGAATCCTCACAATTTACAACATCTTCATAAGAATCAAATGCAACAAGAAAGAACTGTTGAGCAGATTTGTGTAATTCTTCTTTAGTTCCATGAATGTTGATGGTCTTTGTAAACGTCAAAGGAATTTGAGCGTAACATGCATAGGCTATTACGGCGAACAAAATTGATAAGATACTCTTTTTCATGTCTTTTGATTTTATTCTTTATAAGAGTAATACTAAAGTAAAATTATTTTTTCTTTGTCAGCTTGTTATACGCAGCTGTAAAACCTTTTAGACTAATGTTGAACTCATTGAATATTGGTTTTGTATATTTTACACTTTCTGCCATATTCAAATAGCGACATCCAATAAACTCACCTTTCTTCATTTGTTCTGTTGTCATTGGTACCCATAAATAAAATTGATAGTCAAACGTAGGGCAGGTTACTTCAGGAAAAGTCATGTCTATTGTTACTTTTTCTTCTATAACCCCTGAGCGATTTATGTCTGCAGATGTGTCTCTTTCTTTTGGCTGGCGAAATCCAACGTCTGCATGGGTCTTCGTAAAAGAATAGGCTTCTTCTGAAGGAAAATGCCCTATGTATTTCAACATCTGATTATCTTCAAACCAAACGGCATCAATCTCTCCTGCAACATAATGAACCATTACACTTTCTTTCGTGTTATTGAATTTGTCCGTTATGATTTCCACTTTTTCCCATATACCTTGAGCTATGGCATTAGAGAAGCAAAAGGCAATTAAAGTTAACGTATAAATAAATCTTTTCATTTTATCTTAAAGTTTTTTGTTTTACGTTTCGTCTGTCATAACACCGTATCAAGTTTAAAGGTCTTCTTTCCTTTTTTCTGACATCTTGATTATTAATTCACTATTTGTTGATTCCTTCATATACAGTGAAGAGGCTTCAGCATCGTTGTAGGATAAACACACTACACCTTTTTTAATATCCAGGTGGATAGCATCTGTGCCTTCAACAAACCATACGCAACTATATTCATCCACATATGGTATGCTTTCCGTTTTTCCATACTTTTTATTTATGGCTTTGGCAAGAGTCGTGAATAATTTCTTAGCATATTCTCCATCTTCGGGGAAGATAACCTCCACCTCATAAACTTTCTTGTCAATGTTTGTGAAACTAACTTTAACTTCAACTTCTCTACCAAAAAAACAGGCATTATAACGATTTCGCCATTCTCCTTCAACAATAGTATGAAACTTTTTCTTATTGGTTAATTCTTGATGTATGGTTTCAATGCTTTGGTTTAATGGGATATCCATAAATTTAATATGTGTTTGACCTTGTACAGTCATACACGCAATTACTGATAAGAAGAATAATAGATTTTTTTTCATGCTTTGTAATTTTTTAGTTTGACAATTTCGTTAAATAGTCATAACAAGAAGTGAGGCTCCATCTAGTCTTGTTCACCAGTGAGGCCTTCGACTGCCCAGATAACGAAACAAGATAGACGAAAGCCTCACCTTGATCGTATATCGGGTTGTGATAATACGAAATCAAGGGAGTACTTCCTCTACCAGTTCCTATTATCTTTAGTGAAGGTGTCGAAGTTTCACTGCGTGGAACGAGGTATGGAATGCACTTCCAAATTATGTCTGCAAACGCTATTATGTGAATGCAGGTGTAAAATTACTAAAAAATATGGATTTTCAACGGTTTATGGGCTTCATGAAGCGAAAAAACATGAAATTTAACGCTATATTACCATTAAGATGGCAGAATACGGCTGACATTGTGGCAATTCTTGTCGGTTTGAAGCAAGAAACGGTGTCATTATTGCCACGGAAAAGTTCGCGAGGGCCTTGTGGCATGAAGATTGTATAATTCATTATCGGAAGACGGCAGAAACAGCGTTTCTTGCATTACTCCATACGGTATGGTGCAAGAAATGCTGTTTTTGCGTCCAGACCCAAAGGAGCGAGTAAGGAAACAACGTGTATGAATGAATCCATGAGAATTATTATCGGAAACAACGTAGAGGTGGCATAAACAATCTATTTAACGCAACAGAAAACGGAGTTTCCACAGTATTCATCTTAAACCTTTTATCAAACTATGAGCGAAATTGGAACTCTTGGCTTGGAGCGTCTAAACAACGGCGCACATTTTCTGTTCATTTCAAACGTGTTGGCACGTGCTGAGGCCGATGCGAATGTAAAGAGTAAGCTCATCGCACAGATTGTCTCGCTAAAGGCTGCCATGGAGCAAGAGGATGAGGACTTGAAAATCTCGCAAAAAAGTGTGCTGACCGATGACATCGCTACAGCCGATGCTTAGCGTGACGGACTTTACAGCGGTTACAAAAAGGCTGTTAATGGCTTCAGGAATCTGCCTGTGGAGAACATGGCAAAAGCAGCAAAGGTACTGACACAACACATCAAGGACTATGCCATCGACCCAAAGATGCAACTTGATAAGGAAACGAGACACTAGTGATTATTAAATATAAATATGTCAAAGAAATCTACTTTTGTATGATTTTTCTTGCTCAAAAGTTTGTATTATCAATGATTATTCGTATCTTTACAGCGTCAGTCCTCGCCAAGCCTCTTAACAATGCTCAACCGACGACAAACCGAGAGCAATGTCAAACTTGTTTGAACATTGCCGAGGTGCGAAGGAGGTAGAGATTATTAAAGCTCAAATCGTGCGAGGCGTTTTTTGTTTATACACATTTGAATATGGCGAGTCTTATTCCCTTTACAAAACGGTTTGAATCTTCGGAAAATCTCGTTAATTTGCTTGAATCACGAGGTTTACAGATTTGTGATAGAAACAAAGCCATACAATACCTTGACAATATTGGTTATTACAGATTGTCTGCTTATATGTACCCTTTGTTAAAGATGCCCAAAACTGCACATTTGTATAAGGAAGGTTCAACATTCAAAAAGGTGATGATGCTTTATCGCTTTGACAAGAAACTGAGACTGCTCATGTTCAATGAAATAGAAAAGATTGAAATTGCTATCAGACGTGTGGTGATGCAAATAACAGCAGATATGACAGGCAATCCTTTCTGGCTTACTAACTCTTCTTACTTCTTGGATAGTTCCAGGTTTAATGACACAATGCGAGCTATATCCAAGGAATATAGCAAATCCAAGGAGGAGTTCATTCTCCATTTCAAACGAACCTACTCAGAACCTTACCCACCATCGTGGATTTTAGGAGAGCTGCTTACTATTGGAAACGTCAATGCCATTTATCGCAACATCAAACAAAATCGCATACGCAAACGCATAGCAAAACGTTTTGGTTTACCTATAAATGTGTTTGAGTCATGGCTCACGGTTATTGCTGTTACTCGAAATGCCTGTGGTCATCATTCAAGAGTATGGAACAAGCAGAATGCTATTCAGCCTGCAATTCCCAATAGTCCCGCAGGAGAATGGATAACGCAGCCAACAGATTCCATGCGTGCTTACTTTGATCTTTGCATCATCAAGTACTTTCTTAATGTTATATCCCCCAATAATGATATGCAGTCCAAACTAACATGGTTGTTCATTCGGTTTCCTGAAATTGACTTAAAAGCTCTCGGCTTTCCGCAGGGATGGGAAACGGAACCATTATGGAGGTAATAACATGTGGAATGGCTACTGATCATTCACTCCCTTACATGGTCTTCTTTGTTTCGGTTTGGTTCTTTTATTGGGTCAGTTCAAGCGCCCCAAACCAATACATACCTATGTAATTTTTATGTGATTGAAAGTTAAATACGTTAAATCTCACGCTTTTCGTATCTACATAGAATTCACATTGCCACTTTTCTACCGTTTAGAGCATATAGTATTGATAATCAACTAATAATAGATACTTAGATTGTTTATTTGATGATTACTTTCTTACCATTCTTGATATACAAGCCCTGGGCAGGATTGCTTACCTTGCGGCCTGTTAGGTCGAAGATGCCGTCTTGCGCGTTACCATAAGTACCTTCGTCTGTAACTGTGATACACTCTATACCTGTTACATCATCATAGTCTCCGAAGGCAAATCCGCGGGCAAGAGCTGCCGTTGCTGGATTTGTGGCTGCCTCTGTAGATACCATCAGATACGCCTTGCCGGGGGTGGCTTTAAGATGGGTGCCGTCGGAGTATGTACTTCCATCCACAGTTGCCACTCCAAGGTAGAAGCCGAGCTTATCCTTAGTTTCACTGTTATTATATGTCAGGTGGAAGAGTCTATATCCATATTCTGCGTCTATTATCTCTTCTTCCTTTTGTGTTGCCCGGAGTTCGTTTTCATCATAACCTGCTTCAGTCACTTCGTCTGCGATGTTCTTGGCATTCACATACTCACTGTTGGCTTTCAGCAGTACACCTTCACCTGCCTTCACGCGACTGTCACTGCGAGGCGTCAGCGTCATCGTGCCACCGCTGACAGTAGCGTTATATACCTTGATGGTACCACCCGTAGGAGCGATGATTTCGGCATTGGAATCACGGTTGCTGAATGTTGCCCAGTAGTTGGTGCCGGTCGGTCCGTCCTGTGCTGCGCGGATAATCTTATAGTCAAGATGTACCGGATAATCGTCAGTGCCGAGCTGCTGGCCCCATTCGCCGTAAGGCGATGAGCCATTGAGCAGATAGCATACCTCGCCGCTACCGAATTGCTTTTGGGTCTTAACCTCTGCCGAGCCAGTCGCATCCGCACCATTTATACCGCCTGTGGCTGTGCCGCTAAGGTAATAGCAATTTGTTATTGTGCTGCTACTATTAAGCCCACACACTCCACCTACATTATTTTGTCCACTGACAGCACCCGTGTTATAGCAGTTTTTGATTGTATATCCCGAACTATAATCTCCGCATACGCCACCGACAAATTTAGATCCGCCGACATTACCTGTATTATAGCAGTCTTCTAATGTGGCACCTCCATTATCTCCGCATACACCGCCAACACCATTTAATCCGCTGACAGAAGCTGTATTATAGCTCCGCTTGATTGCGCCTCCTCCAGCGTATCCGCACACACCGCCTGTGTAATCATTTGTTCCGCTGACCGTGCCTTCATTCAAGCAGTTTTCTATAGAGCCAGAGTCAAAAAATCCACACACACCGCCGATCCTAGATACAGTCCCACTGACAGAACCAGTATTTTTGCAATCTTTGACGGTGCCGTAATTCATTCCACATACACCGCCAGCTCCACTTCCTGTGCTGTTGCCAATGACAGTTCCGTCGTTAGTGCAGTTGTTGATTTCTCCGTAATTTAGACCGCATATACCGCCACCCTGCATTCTGAACTGGAAATAGGAATCCAACACTCCTACGTTGGAAATCTTGCCACCGCTATCTACACGGCCGAACAAGCCAACCTTTTCTTTGCTTGTATCATTGAAATACAATCCGCTGACGGTGTATCCTTTTCCGTCGAATGTGCCGATATAGTTTTGATAATTGAAACCAATTGGTGTCCAAGCGACAAAATTACTGCCGTTTGTCACATTGCCAGAAGTATCATACTCCAATGACCCTAACATAGTATTACAATCTACAAGACCACTGTTCACAACTATATTTGCCGTGAGCACTGCACATGCGGCTTTGTTTTGCTGTGTTCCAGATGCATTGGTTTCTTCGTTATAATCGCACACGTTTGTATCACCATTCACCAACCCTGCAAACCAAAAGAGCTGACCAGCGTTGTCGATTTCGTAATAACCCTCTTCGTTCTTTTGGGCTGGCTGATAACCGCCACAAGCGGAACAGATTCCGTTGATATAGTAATGGTCGGGAATATTATTCTGATAGTATGTATTTGAGTAAGCCTTATTTTCGCTCCCAGAAGAACACGTTGGAGTAAATTGGTAAACCGTTTGCCCACCGAGAACCGGATAACTCTCAGTGCCTATGGCCTGTCCCCAAACACCGTCGTTATTGCCATAGAAAAGAAGATAAGCCACCTCGCCGCTCCTAAACTTTGCAGATGTCTTGCCCTCAACTTTTGTACAGACAGTGCCACCTTCAACTATATTACCTACGGCATATCCGCTATATATATCAGTATTATAATAGCAGTTTTCAATTTTAGAATAATATGATGTTCCTGGTTGAAAATCGAACAACGCAGAACCACACACGCCGCCGACACTGCTTGTTCCGCTGACAGTGCCTATGTTATAGCAGTTTTTGATATATGTATAAGCATTATTTTGACCAGGATCATATACAGGTGCACTATTTCCGCACACGCCGCCGACTTCGCTATATCCGCTTACTGCACCTATGTTATAACAGTTAATGACTGTGGCCGTTGAATAAGAAGGGGAAGTCGTATTTCTTCCGCACACGCCGCCGACTTCGTTAGATCCGCTTACTGCACCTGTATTATAGCATTTATTGACGGTGGCCGTTGAGTTAGAAAAAAAAGCCCCATTAATTCCGCACACGCCGCCGACTTCTCTATATCCGCTTACTGCACCTTTATTATAGCAATTAGTGATGGTGCCATAATTTTTTATCATTCCGCACACACCGCCAACATAAGACTGTCCTTTAAAATAGGAATCAATCACACCTACATTCATTACCGTCCCACAAATTCCACCGAATAAGCCGACATGGTTTGTTGTTGAATTATTGAAATACAATCCGCTGATGGTGTGGTTAGCTCCCTCGAATGTACCATTATATGGTTGATTTGGAGGGTCACCCATAGGTGTCCATTCGGTGAAGCTACTTGTGTCATCTGCGAGCGTGCCGTCTGCCTTAAGCACACCTGAGTTCACGGTAATGTCTGCCGTGAGAGTAGCACATGCGGAAAGGTTTCGGTTTACATCTCCTGTACACACTTTTTCATCACCATTCACTAGTCCTGCAAACCAATAGAGTTCAGCTGCTGTAGAAATTTGATAAGGACTTGTTGATGTTCCCTCGCCGCTTGGCTTCGAAGGTTCGATATCCGCCCACGCCTGCGTAGGCACAACCATTGCCGCCACGAGCAGGAATGTCGTGACGAGCCATCTTAATTGTGTAATTTTCTTTTTCATATGCTACTTTATTTATTGTTATTTTCTTGCAAAGATAGTGCAAGTGAGAGCAGTACATCAAGCTCGCTTGAATGTTATGCCGAGCGCAGCCTATCTTATTTAAAGTTACTTCAAATCTCATGTCTCAAACAACTTTTTCCACCATACGGCTGTATTATCCACCGAACAGCATTGTTCTGGTAAACAAACGTCCTGCCGCCATTGGGGCGGTATAAAACAATCAGAGCCCTCCGCTGATGCCATTGACTGATACCTGCGGAAGGCTCTGTATCTATATATGAATGAAGACGTTACGGCAAAGCCGATACCCCACTAAATCATTAAGACTCAGGAGTTTATGGTTGGTCTTTGTTGTATATTTCATTGTCTTCATTTCCATAATTCTTAATGTGGCGCATCACTCATTGTCGAGCGAATATATCACGTTGCGCTGCAAGGATACAAATTTTCTCTCATATAAGCATCAAAATGCTCGGAAATTTATTCATATTTATGACAGTTTAAGGCTCAGAGGAAAAGTACTGGGGATGTTTTTTTTGTTTCATAGTATTTTGTATC
>ERZ809407.771-NODE-771-length-32747-cov-6.059189_pt1 | contig 32747 bp, 25 predicted proteins | sample MGYA00520792_ERZ809407 | MGnify/ENA primary metagenome ERZ809407 (study PRJEB31576, sample SAMEA3212665) | Homo sapiens | biome: human-gut; feature: human gut; material: fecal | place: Sweden | collected 2012 ...
ACGAACACCAAACGCAATTCTCGTAAGAAGTCCACCAACCCCCTCGATAGCCACAACGCCGATGATGCCAACACCGACAACAACACCGAGCAGACCGGCGGCACGCTGGTACTCGGCACCTCCGCTGACTACGCCCCGTACGAATTCATGTATGCCGATGACAGCGGCACGATGCAGTACGCCGGTATCGACATTTCCGCCGGCCAGTACATCGCCGACGAGCTGGGCATGGAGCTTCAGGTCGAAAACATGAGCTTTGACTACCTGCTCACCTCCCTTGCCAAGGGCGATTTTGATATCGTCATGGCAGCCATCGAGGTCACGCCCAAGCGTCTCCAGTCCGCTGACTTCTCCGATCCCTACTACACCGACCTGCCGGCCATGATCCTTGTCAAGGCTGACGCCGCCGATCAGTACAACACCCTCGCCGACTTCGCCGGCAAGAGCGTTGGCGCACAGACCGCCACCACCAAGGAAGCTATCGTCACCGACGAGATGGAGGGTGCGAACCTCGTCTCTCTGTCCCTCGTGACTGACCTTGTCAACGAGCTTGTCTACGGCAAAGTCGACGCGATCGTCGTCGACGGCGCTGTCGCCGAGCAGTACGCCGAAGCCAACCCCGATCTGGTCGTCGCTCCCGCCTCTTCCGAGCTCGGTGAAGCGATGCCCTACTGCATCGCTGTTGCCAAGGGCGACCCCAAGGGCCTGCTGCCCGGCATCAACGAGGCCATCGCCAAGATGACTTCCGAGAACAAGATGGAAGAGTTCATCGCCGCTGCCGATGAGCTGAGCGGCAAGGCCGTCGAGGTCACCGCGGACGCTCCTGCGGCCTAAGTTCTCCCCTTTAACTACGCTCTCTTCTCACTATCTCTCATAGCCAATGAGCAAAGCCCCAAATGGCTTTGCTCATTGGCGTCTCTTAATGAAAAGAGGCGAGCCTCTTTTCATTAAATCCTCACTCCACTCTGTGCCTCGCCCCCGCAAGCGGGTGCTTCGACACTCGCTCCGCGCAAAGTGTTTTTTGCCACGCGCATGTCGTGGCAAAAAACGAGCAAGATTTTTTCGCGCTGGCAGCGCGAAACTCTGCGAGGCTTATCCCAACTAAATCACACATCTGAAAGGAGATCTCTCCCATGGATCTTGCCACGCGGTGGAGCAACCTCTTTGTCGGCATGTCGCCGGCGTCGTTCTTTAACTTTTCCTTTTTGCCGAAATACGGCGTCTACTTTTTGCAGGCGCTCGGCTACACGCTGCTGCTGGCCGTCATCTCGGTCCTGCTGGCGGTCATTCCGGCGCTGCTGCTCGCGTTCATGCGCCTAAGCAAGAATAAGTTTGTGCGCGGCATTTCCGGCGCGTACATCGCGATCTTCCGCTCTACGCCGCTGCTCGTGCAGCTCTCGATCATCTACTTCGGTCTCTTTGGCGCGATCTCCATCCCGCGCCTGTACCTCTTCGGCTTTATCGACATTTCCCGCTTCATCCCCGGCGTTGTAGCCCTTGCGCTCAACAGCTCGGCCTACGTTGCCGAGATCTTCCGTGCGGGCATCCTTGCCGTCGACGCAGGCCAGACTGAGGCTGCGCGCTCGCTGGGTCTTTCCGCCACGCAGGCGATGAAGCTCGTCGTGCTGCCGCAGGCCATCAAGAATGTCCTGCCCGCGCTCGGCAACGAGGTCGTCACCATGGTCAAGGAATCGTCCATCTGCTCCACGCTCGGCATGGTCGAGCTGATGTTCGCCGCGAAGACCGTGGCGACGTCCACTTACATTTCCCTCGCGCCTTACGTGCTGGCGGCGCTGATGTATTTCTGCATCACCTACCCCGCCGGCAAGGCGATCGAAGCGCTCGAAAGGAGGATGCGTCGTGGCGACAAGCACTAATTCTCTCATTCGCGTGACGGACGTCTGCAAGGAGTACAACGGCGGCAGCGTCCACGCGCTCTCCCACTGCAATTTAAGCGTGAAAAAGGGCGAGGTCGTGGCCATCATCGGCCCCTCCGGCAGCGGCAAATCGACACTGCTGCGCTGCCTGAACCTCCTCGAGCAGCCGACCTCCGGCACCATTTACTTCAAGGACGTCGCCCTCAACGGCAAGAAGGTCAACTTGGACCTCCACCGCCGCGAGATGGGCATGGTGTTCCAGCACTTCAACCTCTTCCCGCATATGACGGTCAAGAAGAACATCACCCTCGCGCCCGTCAAGCTGGGCCTCAAGTCCCAGGCGGAGGCCGACGCGCAGGCCATGGCGCTGCTTGAGCGCATCGGCCTTGCCGACAAGGCGAATGAGTATCCCGCGATGCTCTCCGGCGGCCAGAAGCAGCGTATCGCCATCGTGCGCGCGCTCGCCATGGCGCCCGAGGTCATGCTCTTCGACGAGCCGACCTCCGCGCTCGACCCCGAGATGGTCGGCGAGGTGCTCGACCTCATGCGCGACCTTGCCAAGGACGGCATGACGATGGTCGTCGTCACGCACGAGATGGGCTTCGCCCGCGAGGTCGCCGACCGCGTCGTCTTCATGTCCGATGGCGCGATCATCGAAGAGGGCTCCCCCGCCGATCTCTTCGACCACCCACAGAGCGAAAGACTGCAATCGTTCCTCGCAAAGGTCCTCTAATACTTCAAAAAAGCGGCTGAGCCACTTTTTTGAGAAAGTTGCACTTCGCTTTGTGCCTTGCCGCCCCTCGGGCGGCTGTGACACACGCTACGCGAGAAGTGTTTTTTTCGACGCACAGGCCCCAGGGCGGCATCTCTTGCCGCTTCGCGGCAATTCACCTTTTGTCGCTGCAAAAACGATTAAAATTTTTCTTGTGCCTACGAGCACAAAACTCTGCGAGGCTTTTCTAATCTAAACAGGCGTCCGGCCAGTGGCCGGACGCCTGTTTGTTGTCGGTATACTGTTTTACATCTTCTCCGGTGCGGAGCAGCCGATGACCTTGAGGCCGTTGGCGAGCACCTGACGGGTCGCGCTCGCAAGCTTGAGGCGCGCGTCGATGACGGCCTCGTCCTCGCCCTTGATGCGGCAGGCATTGTAGAACTTGTGGAACGCCGCGGCAAGACGCATGAGGTAGCGGTTGATGTAGCTCGGGTCGTAGTCGCGCGCTGCCATGCGAATTTCCTCGGCAAAGGAGGAGAGTTCCTTGATGAGCGCGTGCTCAGCATCGCTCGAAAGGATGGACAGGTCGACCGCGCCGGGCTTGACGCTGTGGCCCTCTTCCTCCAGCGCTTTGAGCAGGCTGCAAATTCGCGCGTGCGCGTACTGGATGTAGTAGATGGGGTTCTCGCTGTCCTCGCGCACGGCGAGGCCGAGGTCGAATTCCATCTGCGTGTCGGGCTTGGCATTGAAGAAGTAGCGGCAGGCGTCAACAGGAATTTCATCGAGCAGGTCAGAGAGCGAAATGGTCTTGCCCGTGCGCTTGGACATACGCACGACCTCGCCGTCGCGCACAAGCTTGACGAGCTGCATCAGCACGATGTCGAGACGGTTCGTGCCGTCGAGGCCCAGCGCGTCCATCGCACCCTTCATGCGGGCCACGTGACCGTGGTGGTCAGCGCCCCAGATGTTAATGACCTTGTCGAAATGACGCACGGCGAACTTGTTGCGGTGATAGGCAATGTCGCCGGCAAAGTAGGTGTAGAAGCCGTTGGCGCGGCGCAGAACGTCGTCCTTGAGGTCGAGCTTGTCGATGTCCTCGTCCTTCTTGCCCTGCTTGCGGTACTGCTCGCGCATGATGTCGGCGGTCTTGAGCCAGAGCGCGCCTTCCTTTTCATACGTCCAGCCGAGCTTATGAAGCTCCTCGACGGTGTCTTTGACATAGCCGCTGTTGTGCAGCGAGGACTCGAAGAACCATTCGTCGAACTTGATGCCGTAGCGCTCGAGGTCGCTCTTCATTTTCGGGATGTTGCGCTCCAGACCAAAGCGCGCCATGTCGGCGTGGCGCTCCTCGACGGACTTTTCCAGATAGCTGTCGCCGTGGACATCGTAGAAGGCCTTGGCGAGCTCGCGGATGTCGTCGCCGTGGTAGCCGTCCTCGGGGAACTCGATCGCATCCTCGCCCTTGATGAGCTGGATGTAGCGTGCTTCGATGCTCTTGGCGAACTTTTCGATCTGGTTGCCAAAGTCGTTGACGTAGAACTCGCGCCACACGTCCGCGCCCGACCAGTCGAGCACCTCGGCGAGCGTATCGCCCAGCACGCCGCCGCGGGCGTTGCCCATGTGCATGGGGCCCGTGGGGTTCGCGGAGACGAACTCGACCATGTACTTCTTGCCGCCCAGCCAGTTGTCGCGGCCGTAGTCGCCCTTCTCCTCCTCAACGGCGGTCAGAACGTCGGCGTACCACTTGTCGCCGAGGCGGAAGTTCAGAAAGCCGGGGCCCGCGATCTCAACGCTCGTAAAGTACGTGTCGCTCAGGTCCATGTGCTCGGTCAGAATTTTCGCGACCTCGCGGGGATTCTTGCGCATGGCCTTGGACGCGGCCAGGCAGAACGTCGTCGTATAGTCGCCGTTGGCGGTATCCTTAGGGATCTCCACGGCGGGGACAGTCTGCACGCCCTCGGGCAGCAGCCCCTCCTGCACAGCCGCGCGATAAGCCGCCGCCGTCAGCTCGGCGATCTGGTTCTTTGCGCTGCGGATCATATTCATAGCAATTTCTCCTCTATCCTTTGCGGTTTTACCCAAACGGCGCGGCACATTCACCCGAAATCGCCCCATGGGGATACTTTTTTGCAATTATACTATATTTAATGGCAGAAAACAAGGGAATCCGGTAAGAAATCTGCCGCACCTCCATCGCGGGCAAACGCAGGCGCGGCAAGGCCTTTCCCGCGATAAAAATCGCTGGTCCAGAAAGAGAATATTTTCGTGTCCAGTTGGGCGCGGCAGAGGCGTTTTGACGGCGCGGTGCGCCCGGCTTGCAGGGCCACTGTGCCGCCTGTCAGTGTTTTATCACAGACCAGTATGCATTTCTCTCCGCGTGCCAGTGAGCACCGCAAAATCGCGCCTCTCTTGCTTTTTTAACCAAAAATAATATAATAACGATAGCATTATTTAGATGCTTTTGAGAGATTTTGAGAGTAAAACGATAAAAGGAGGACTATCCCATGCCCGTTAATCTGAAAGGCCGTTCGTTCCTGACGCTGAAAGACTTCACCCCCGATGAGATCCGCTATATGCTCAATCTCGCCGCCGACCTGAAGGCGAAAAAGCGCGCCGGCATCCGCGGCAACCTGCTCGCCGGCAAGAACATCGTGCTGCTGTTTGAAAAGACCTCTACCCGCACCCGCTGCGCGTTCGAAGTCGCCGCTTACGACGAGGGCGCGAACGTCACCTTCCTCGATTCCAAGTCCTCCCAGATGGGCAAGAAGGAAACGATGGTCGACACCGCCAAGGTCCTCGGCCGCTTCTACGACGGCATCGAGTACCGCGGCTACGACCAGAAGGTCGTCGAGGGTCTCGCCGCCAATGCGGGCGTGCCCGTGTGGAACGGCCTGACCGACGTCGACCACCCGACGCAGGCGCTTGCCGATATCCTGACGCTGATGGAGAACACCAAGAAGCCGCTCAGCAAGTGCAAGCTCGTCTTCTGCGGCGACACGCGCAACAACGTCGCCTACTGCCTGATGTACATCTGCGCTAAGCTCGGCATCCACTATGTCGGCTGGGGTCCGAAGGAGCTCGCGCCCGCCGCTGACGTCGTCGAATACTGCCGCGAGGTCGGCAAGGAGACCGGTGCCGTCGTCGAGTACGGTGAGGACAAGGAACTGCTCAAGGGCGCGGACGCCCTCTACACCGATATTTGGGCTTCCATGGGCGAAGAGGACAAGATCCCCGAGCGCGTCAAGCTGCTCACACCCTTCAAGGTCACCGGCGACGTGCTGAAGGCCACCGAGAATCCCGACTGCATCTTCCTGCACTGCCTGCCCTCCTTCCACGACTTCGACACCACCATGGCCGCTTCCCAGAAGGAACTCGGCTATGATATCCGCGAGGTCACGGACGAGGTCTTCCTCTCCCCGAACTCCAAGGTCTTCGACGAGGCCGAGAACCGTATGCACACGATCAAGGCCGTCATGGTCGCGACGATCGGCAACGTCTGATCTGTTCAGACCGTTTTCAAAAAAGCATAAAAGAACGGGAGCACGAAGTGCTCCCGTTCTTTTTTCCGCTTTGTTTACTGTTCCAGCGCCTTCCAGTCGCGCGTTTCGCGCAGCGCCGTCCACTGCTCGTCGGCAGCGGCCCACTTGGCATTGCGCTCGTAGTCATGGCTGTTGGTCGCCTCCTGCATCGCAAGATAGAACCAGTCGCCCGGGTTCGCGTCGGGCCAGATCTGCATCACGCCGCGCGAGAGCAGATGGCTCTCCTCGGACGGGACACGGTCGAGCACGCGGTTGATCATCGTGGCGGTCTCGGCACGGGTGATGTTGCGCTGGGGGCCGAACGTACCGTCGGGATAGCCCGCGATCCAGCCGTTGTCCGCGGCGAGCCTGATGTACGCCTCCGCCCAGTGGCCCGCGATGTCAGAGAAGCGGCTCTCGCTCTTGTCGAGCTTGGCGAACAGCGAGATGATCTTTGCCATCTCCGCGCGCGTGATGGGCGCGTCGGGGCGGAACGTGCCGTCGGGATAGCCGTCCACGATGCCGGCCTTCGTCATGGTGGAAACCGCGGTGTTATACCACGCGTCAGACGCCACGTCGGTATATCCGTTGATCTTGGTCAGGTTCGCGCTGCGGCTCTCCTCCGTCAGCAGGCGGAAGAAGATGGTCGTCGCCTCGGCGCGGGTGATCTGGCCGTTCGGCTGCACCGTGCCGTCGGGATAACCGATGATGTAGGCGAAGTGGTCGTCCGTGTTCAGACCGAGGGCATCCTCATCGGGGATCTCAACAGTGTTGTCCGGCTTGGAGGGGTGATGACCGCCGTTGCGCTTCCACTGTGCAATGTAGGTCACGTCTGCCGTCACGGTTTCAGCAACCGTAGGAGACCAACCCATAAACGTATAGCCGCTGCGAGTGGGGTTGCCGTCAAAAGCAGGTGTGGCGCTGTCCTTTGCAACTTTATAGACCTGATCCTTGAAAACTTCTTCGTGATCAACACCGTCGGTGTAGGTCACGGTAAACATCTGAGCATGCGCGGCTTTGAGGGAAATCGCCTGACTATCATTCGCTACCGGCTTATACTCATCAGCCGTATCAACTGTCCAGCGGCCAATCTCCTATAGCTACCTTTGCCATCGTTTGCAGTCGGATTCCACTTATACCATCCATCATGATACCAACCGGTAATGTCCTCACCATCAGAGGCAAGTTTCTTATCACCGGGCATTTGGGATGCAACAGGTAACGTATAGGTTGCACCACTCAAGAGGAGATCATCGCCCGCTGTCGCCGCAGTGTTATTATATAATGCACTGTTCTCAACATCTACAACAGGTTGATTTCCAGATAATTTTTGAATATATAAACCGCCACCAAAGCCGTCAGCTGTATTGTTCATAAAGGCAGTTTTATTTTTTAAGGTGATACGGGTATTTCCTGAAGCAGTAGCATAGGCAAACAATCCCGCGCCGGCCGCCGCCTCATTCTGAAAGACGTCCGTATTATCAAGCACCAGTTCTGCCGGACTATATGCAACAATGCCACCGCCCTGAGCCGAACCGTTATTACCGCTAATAGTCGAATTGCTAATCGTCAATTCATTCTGTCCACCGATATATAGACCACCGCCGATACTGCTTGCAGTATTGCTTTCAATCGTAGCATAAGAAATGACACTGTCTTTATCGGGTATGTTCACTACTTTGGTTCCAAGTTGATAATTTTCCCCCACATTGATGATATCTTCATCATTAACAATATAAATACCGCCTGCAAGTGATGCACAGTTATTTCTAATAACAGCCTTCTGGATCTCTACTACTGTGTTCTCAGCAAAAATTCCGCCGCCCTCGTCATCAGATTCATTATTTGCGATTGTGGCGTTATTGATTGTCAATATGCCTCCGAGTGTGCAAATCCCGCCACCACCAGAACAATTTTTAGTATAATTGTTAGTAACAGTCACGTTATTTAATGTTAGATTTGCTTTCACTGAAGCGATACCACCGCCACCAGTTCTATCATAATTCGCAGTCTCATCATATTCGCGGTCCGCACAATTTTTACTTATCGTTAAGTTGCTTAATGTTACAGTCGCATCAACAATGAACACACCTCCGCCAAAGCAGAAATTATGATCCTTGCTTCCAACACCGCCGGTAATACTACCATTCTTTACGGATTCATCCTCATTAAGGGCACTACTCATAATCGTAACAATAGTATTTTCACCTGTAATTGTCACGACAGAATCCATTCCATCACCCGTCAGCGTTTTGCCGTTCAAATCCAGCGTCAACGACTTATCGATTACAACATTTTCGGTCCAATTTTTCGCAAGTACAACAGGCACAGTTCCATCTGCTACCCTAATCGCCGCTTGCAGCGTATCATACGTTACATTTCCAATTTTTGCTGCATAGGCAGGCTCCTCTTCAGACACCTCACCTGTCTCATCATTGCCCTGACCGTTTTCGCCGCTCTGCACCTCAGCTTCATTCACCGAGGCGTTATCACGAGCATACGTGCTCGTGACGTTTTTACCGTAAAAACGTGCTTCCCCGTCTTCTGCCATTGCGCTGACCGGCAGGAGCGAGAGGGTCATCATCAGCACTAAGACCCATGTGAGACAGCGCTTGCCGAACTTCTTCTCTCTCATAAAAAATCCTCCCTCTTGTCCCTGTGGACCCGAGGAAGGAGAGTTCTCCGTCTTAGGCAGCCCGGCTGTCGTGCGGCTCATGGCCGTTTAGACCCATAGCTTTGCGGCACCGGCTTTCGCCGGCTGTGCCTTTGTCTGTACGCTTTGCCACACTTTCGCGAGCCGCACAGATCATTCGATTGATAAGTTTATTATAACACTCAAAAAATGATCTTCAAACGGAATCCCGTCGAATTTTGTCGGCAGTAAAACTTTTAATACCTGTTGAGTTTTGTCACGTTTCAGAAATACCTTGCAGTTTAATCGGTTTTATGACAGAACAGGAGGGGCGGATTGCTCCGCCCCCCTGTCCTCTCTCAGTCTCGTCTCTCTCGTTCACTTGCAGTACTGGCGCAGATCATAGCACAGGCGCTCGGCCTCCTGCTCGCCGCGGGCGACGATCGCCACGGCGTCGTTGCCGGAGATGCAGCCGAGCATATTGGGCAGCTTCATCGCGTCGATAGCCGCGCCCGCCGCGTCGGCGAGCCCCGGCAGCGTCTTGAGCAGCACAACGATCCCCGCGTAGTCCACGCCCACGCTGCACTCGTTCAAAATGAGCTTCAGGCGCTTCGTGTTGTCGATGTGGTCGGCCTTGCCGGATACGGCGTAGCGGCTGCGGCCGCCGCCGATCGGCTCCTTATAAAGGTACAGCTCCTTGATATCGCGCGAGACGGTCGTCTGCTTGCTCTCGATGCCGCACTCGGCGAGACGCGCGATGAGCTCCTCCTGCGTCTCGATATTGTACTTTTCGATCAGCTCCAGGATCTTCTCTTGTCGCTTGCTCTTCATGGCTCTCTCCCATTTTCCTCCGCCCGGCCAGCTGCCGGCGCGGATGAGCTCTTCTCTCTTCTTTCTTCTCTCGTTCTGCGGTGGAATTTTTTACAGGTCGTCGCGGTTGACGGGGCAGGACATGCAGCGCGGGCCGCCGCGGCCGCGCGACAGCTCGGCAGACGGCACAGTCAGCACGTCGAGGCCGTGCTTTGCGAGCAAGTCGTTCGTCACATAGTTGCGCTCATAGGTGATGACGCGGCCCGGCGCGATACACAGCGTGTTCGAGCCGTCGTTCCACTGCTCGCGCTGCGCGGCCATCAGGTCGCCGCCGCCGCAGCGGATCAGGTCGACCGCGGGCAGCTTGAGCTCGAGGGCCAGAATGTCCTTGAGTTCTTCCTTGATGGCGCCAAAGCGGAGCTCGCCGTGCTCGTCGAGCGTCATCTCATAAACGCTCAGCGGGCCCTCGATCTCGGGATGGATGGTGAACTTGTCGTAGTCGACCATCGTGAAAACCGTGTCGAGGTGCATGAACGCGCGCGTCTCGGGAATGTCGAAGGCGAGCACCTTCTTAAAGTCGGAGTTTTGCAGAAGATTGCGCGCAAACGTCTCCGCGCCGGAGACCGTCGTGCGCTCGGACAGGCCGATGGCCACGATGTCCTTCGACAGCACGAGCACGTCGCCGCCCTCGATGGAATAGCTGTCGGACAGGTCGTACCACATCTTGTTGTCCTGCGCGGCAAAGTCGCGGTTGTAGAGGAACATGTACTTTAAGAGCAGACTCTCGCGTTTGCGCGCAGGGGTATGCATGCGGTGGATGTTGATGCCCTCGCCCACGCAGGCGCCAGGGTCGCGGGTGAAGTACAGGTTCGGCATCGGGTCGGAGACGAACGGATAGTCGTCGTCGACTAAGTCCATCAGCGACGTCGGCTGCTTGGTGGCGACCTCGCAGCGCTTGATGCCCGCGATCATCTTCGTCACCATCTGCTTGGGCGGCATGTCGAGAAGAAGGCTCGTCATGCTCGCGCGCAGGCCCTTGGCGTGAATCTTGCTGATGTTCAAAAAGTCGTTGACGAGCTGGATCTGGCGCGCGGGGTCGGCGATGGCCTTGGCGACCTCGTCGACATAGTAGATGACCTCGACGCCGTTTTCGCGCAGGACCTCGGCAAAGCGGTCATGCTCCTCCTGGGCGACCTTTAAGTACGGGATGTCGTCAAACAGCAGGCGCTCGAGCGTCGCGGGCGTCAGCGATTCCAGCTCCTCGCCGGGGCGGTGCAGCAGCACCTTGTTGAGCTTTCCGATCTCGGAAAAGTTATGGATGCCTGAATACATAAGTCGTGCTCCCTTTCCCGGGATGCCGGCGGCTCTCTCATCAACCGCCCGTACACCCCGACCTGTTTTCCCTGTCCGTGCCGCCGGAGCTCCCCGACGGTCCGCGGATCGTTTTACCGTTATTACGCAGTAAAGTATACACTTTCAAAAGGTGCTTGTGATGTATCAGTGCTTTTGCCATTTCGTGTGCCAGTCATTCCTCCAGCTCTTCTTCCAGCGCTTTGCGCAATACGTCCATGCCCTGCCCCAGCCGCTCGTAGGATTCGTAGGAGTAGTTGATGCGGATGTGGTCGCGCCCGCCGTTCTTGCAGGGGTAAAAAACGTATCCGGGGATCAGCGTGACGCCCATGTTGTAGGCCCTGCGGATAAACTGCTTGCTGTCCACCCCGTCCGGCAGCCTGCACCAGACATATACGCCGCCTCTCGGCTTTGTATAACTCACGCCGAGCGGCGCAAGCTCGTCGAGCTTTTGGCATACCAAATCTCGATTCGTGCGGTAGACGTCGCGAAATTTTAAAAGCGACGTGTAGTAAATGCCGTCGTCCAGGTACATGCCGAGGAGCTTTTGCGTCATCCAGTCCGAGGCCATCAGCCGCACGGAGACAAGGTAGCTCAGCGCGCGGATCAGATCGCGGTTACCCGTGATGAAAGCAAGGCTCAGTCCCGGGATGAACGTGAGTGAAAACGAATAGATGTAAATGACGTTGCCCATCGTGTCGAACGCCTTGATCGGCGGGAGCTTATCGCCGTCGTAGACGAGTTCGCTCGCCGCGTCCTCCTCCACGATCGGCACGCGGCAGCGGTTCGAGAGCTCAACGATCTTCTTGCGCCGCTCGAGCGACAAAATGTTTCCCGTCGGGTCGTGGTAGCTCGAATTGACGAAGATGAGCCGCGGGCGCGTCTGCGTGAGTAAGCTTTCGAGCACCTCGCAGTTCATGCCGTTCTCGTCGACGGGAACGGTCAGTATCTTCGCGCCCGCAAGCTCCATCACACGGTACATATCAGGGTGGACGGGCTCCTCCATCACGACGCTGTCGCCGGGCTTGACGAGCAGCGTCACGATAAAGTCGAGTGCCTGATTCGTCTCCGAGAGGATCTGAATTTCGCCCGAGGACGCCTTCACGCCCTTCGTGCCGAGAAAGGCCACGAGCTTCTGCCGCAGGAATTTATCGCCCTTATAGGGGCTGAAAAAATACTGGCACGGGCCGCTGCCCGTGAGCAGCGCCGCGATATCGCCCGCGACGCGCTCGGACGTGTACACCTCGCGCGAGGCGACGCCGCTGCCGAGGGAATAGTGGCTCTCATCCGTAAAGCGCTGGAACAGGTCGTCAAACGTCTTTTCCATGTCGAGGTATTTATCGGCCACCTCGCTGACCCAGTTGACGCGGCCGGACTGGACCTCGCCGCTTTCCTCCTCCGGCGCTTTTTCGCTGCTCGCCGCGGCCACGATGTAGCCCACGCCCTGGCGCGACTCGATCCACGCGTCGCTCTTGAGCTCGCTGTAGGCCTTGACCACGGTGTTGCGGTGCACATCCAAGATCTGCGCGAGCGCGCGCTCGCTCGGCAGCGCGCTCCCGCGGGGCAGCGCGCCGCTGATGATCTGCGACTTGATCTGGTCGGCGATCTGCAGATAGACCGGCACCTTCGAAAACTTGTCGATGCTGACTTTCATGTACTTCTCTTCTCCCTCTCGCCGGCAGGCCGCGCTCTCACCCGCAGCCGTCGGAATTTGCGTTGGTCTCGCAGAGGTCTCTCTGTTCGCATTTTACCACATAACCGTGTGCGTTGTACAGTCATTTTTGTGCATATGACATAAAATTCAAAAAGAAAGAGCCAAGGCATCCCGATGAGATGCCTCGACTCTTTCAGGTCAGCAACCTGAGTAAGGGAAAAGAAGCTTTTCCTTTTTAGAACAGCAGATGCGCGATGGGGCAGACGATCAGCAGGCTGATGATGGTGCGCTCCAGGAAGATGACGAACAGCTCCCAGATGTTGAGAGGAAGTTTGGAGCCGAGGATCAGACCGCCGACCTCGGAGAGGTAAAGCACCTGCGTGACGGAGACGACCGCGACAATAAACTTGGCCATCTGGCTGGTGGACTCCGCGATCAGGATGGCGGGGGTGAGCATGTCGGTGAAGCCGACGATCATCGTGGAGGCAACAGCGTCCGCTTCGGGCACCTGAAGAAGCTGGAGCAGCGGGCGGAACGGGATGCCGAGCCATTCAAAGATCGGCGTGTAGTTGGCAAGGATCAGTGCGATGGTACCGATGGCCATGACGGAGGGCAGAACGCCGAACCACATGCTGCAGGCGTTCTTGGCGCCACTCTTGAAGAATTCACCGATGCCCTTGTGCTCGGCAACGCGCTTCATGGCGAGGTCCATGCCGTACTCAACATTGCTCTTGTAGCCCTCGGGGAGGGTGTCGGGAGCGGCCTTGCCTTCGACTAAGTACGTGTTGGGCTTTTTGCGCAGGGGATAGAGATACGGGCACACGATCGCGCAGACGATACCGACGAAACAGACGATTAGGTAATAGGTACCAAAGTATTCGAGCATATCCACCGTATCGAGAACGACGAGGGTAAACGTGATGGAAACAGCGGAGAACAGCGTGGCGATGATGCTTGCTTCCTTGGCGGAATAGTAGCCGCCCTCATACTGGTTGCAGGTAAGCATAACGCCGAGCGTACCGTCGCCGATCCAGGAGGTGATGCAGTCGACCGCCGCGCGGCCGGGGACCTTGAACAGGGGGCGCATGACCTTGGTGAGCAGCGCGCCGACGAACTCCAGCAGGCCGAAGTCGAGCAGCAGCGGCAGCAGCAGGGCCGCGATGACGAAGATGATAACGAGCGTGGTGAGCAGGTCATAGAGGACGAAGCCGCCCTGACCGCCGCCGGTGATCATACCGACGAGACCCACATCTTCCTCGCCCACACCGAGATAGGTGAGCCACACGAAGATGACCGCGAGCACACGGATCACGACCCAGATGGGTTTGCAGGCGAAGCATTCCTTCATGATGTCGCTATTCATAATGAATTTGGGCTTTGCCAGCGCAATGAGGGACATCACTGCCGAAACGGTGAGGATCAGCACGCACAGCAGCGGCAGGAAGCCACCGATGACACCAGAGATGATGTCGGCCAGGATCTTGACCACAACGGTCCATTCACCTGCTGCGTTCTTGACCGGGATCATGAACAGGATGACGCCGACGACTGACGGGATGATAAACAGAGCTTTCAGTTTCGCGTTACTTTTGGTTTCCATTCTCTCTCCTCCTTCATATTGGCAAGTCGCGCCGGAAGGCGGTCTCTCTCATAGCCGCTTCCCCGGCAGACAGCTCTTGCCTTTACTTTATACGAATTCAGCAGTAAAGCAAGTGCCAGCAACGTTCTCAATTTGTATACCAGCAATAAATTTCTCCATTTTGTCATTCACTTTTTTGTCGAACCTGTATGTATCTTTTTTGCTTTTTGGGAAAAAGTCCATTTTCCCTTGCCGTTTCAGGGATTTTGGAGAAGAAAAAGGGAGACGCGATACGCGTCTCCCTCCCGTTTGCTTTATTGCAAGTTTTCAACGTCCTTCTTGCCGACCGCCATGCGCTTCCATTGCTCAGGAAGGCCCGGTGCGATGAGCGGGAACAGATTTTCCGTGTCCGACGTCGGCTGGATGTTATAGGTGCCGTACTTGTTGACAAGATCGGCGCAGTCGTCCGGCTGGCCGAAGCGCGCCTTGAGCATCGGTGCCAGGTCATACGGCATGCCAGGGTCTTTTCGCGGCATAAAAATCACCTCCGGACTTAGTATGTCCGGAGGCGGCAGATTTTTTCGATTTGTCTCGCTCACGCGCGCAGCGACTTCGGATACACGCCCTTATCGTGCAGCTTTTGAAGCTCGCGCTGCACCATTTCCTTATCCTCGTGATACGTCATGCCGAACCAGCGCGCGCTCGAACGCAGGACGGAGACGCTGAGCTCGCCGCGGTCGATGAGCTCGCCGATCAGGCTCGGCAGCAGGCACTCCTTTTTGAGCTCGCCGTCCGGCAGCGCGCGGAGGAAGTCTTTGAAGTAAGCGTCCAGCTTTTCAAACAGCCACGGCGTAAAGCCCCAGAAGTTCATCGAGACCGGCGTCTCCGGCGCGTAGACCGGACCGTCGCCGTTTTCCTGAATGTCGCGGATCTTGCCGTCGTCGCAGGGCTTTAAGTGGAACGTCTCGACCACGCGGTCGAGCATCCCCTGTTCGTTCACATGGCACACACCGCGCGTGACCGTGCCGTGCTCGCTCACGGTGTTGCAGAGGTCATAGCCGACCATCGTGCCCTCGCCGCTTTCGGCGAGCTTTGAGAGCTCGGCGTAAATCGTCTTGAACGCGTCCACGCCGTAATAGTCGTCAGCGTTGATGACGACGAACGGCTCGTGCACGAATTCGCGCGCGCACAACAGCGCGTGCACCGTGCCGAACGGCTTGACGCGCTCAGACGGCACCTTATAAAAATCGGGCACGCTCGAAAAATCCTGATACGCGTAGCAGACCTCGACGTTTTCCCCGTCCGCGGTCTTGCGCGCGGCAAGGTGCTTGCCGACCATGTTCTCCATCAAGTCGCGCATGTCGGGCTTGATGATGAAGACCACCTTCGTAAAGCCCGCGCGCAGCGCGTCGAAAATGGAGTATTCCATCAAAATTTCGCCGTTCGGACCGATGCCCTCCACCTGCTTATTGCCGCCGTAGCGCGAGCCCATGCCCGCCGCCATAATGACCAGCGCTGCTTTCATAAAAACAAAACTCCTCTCAAAGTTCTCGATCTCTTTTTCTCCGGGCGCGCACTGCGCGCTCATCTTCGCCCATCATAGCGTATCGTCCGCGCATTTTCAAGCCATCTTTTGCGCCTGCCCTTGTCTTTTGCCGCAGGGATGATATACTGGCAGTACTATTTTACGTTCGAGGTACACCATGGAAGCATTTCTGCACGCGGTCTCTTCCGTCACCATCATCCTGCTGCTGACGGCGACGGGCTATTTCTGCGCGGCCAAGGGCTGGATGGGCCCGCAGGCCAAGGCCTTTATCGGCAAGTTCACGCTCTCTGTCGCCATCCCCTGCATGTGCATCTACGGGCTGCTGAACAACCTTTCCAAGGAGCTTCTCGTCCAGTCGGGCAGCTTTCTGCTCGTGCCGCTGCTCGGCACCGTGGTCATCACGATCCTGTCACTGCTCATCGGCAGGCTCTTGAAGCTGCCGCGCAAAAAGCTCGGCGTCTTTATGATGATGTGCTCGGTGTCGAACGCCATCTTCGTCGGCCTTGCGATGTGCACCGAGCTCTTTGGCGACACCTGCACGCCCTACGTCATGCTCTACTACCTCGTCAACACCAGCTTTGTTCAGCTCTTGTTTCTCTCGCTTGTGCGCTGGTCGGGTGAGAGCCGCGGCTTTGACCTCAAGATGCTCCAAAAATTCCTGACCACGCCCGCCGTCATCGCCGTTTTCGTCGGCCTCGCGCTCGTGTGGTTTGAAGTCAAACTTCCCTCGCTCGTGATGAGCTACTGCCGCTATATGAACAACCTCGTCACGCCGCTGGCGCTGCTGCTCACGGGCTATATCATCCACGACATCGGGCTCAAAAATGTCCGGCTCGACCGCGACCTCGGCATCTCGATGATCTTCCGCTTCCTGCTCGCGCCGGCGCTCTCGGTCGCGCTGTGCAGGGCGTTCGGCGTGACGGGCCTTGCCCATGACGTGCTCATCGTTGAAACGGCGATGCCGGTCGTCACGCAGACGGTCGTCGCCGCCGCGGAATACGGCGCGGACGAGGAATTCGCCGCGCAGGGCGCGGCGCTCTCCACGATCGCGTGCTTCGTCGTGATTCCTGTGCTGATGTTGATTTTGTAATCAAAAAAGTGGCAAAGCCACTTTTTTGAGAAGGTTTCGCTGCGTTCTGTGCCTCGGTTGTCCGCTAAAAGCGGACAATTCGACCTTACACCGTTGCGGCACTACGATTCCCGCGCCCTTGCAGGCGCGCCAATCGTGCCGCTTCCTCGAAACCGACTTGCTGTTTCCGCCGCTGGCGGCACTTCGTCGGTTTCCACTTTGCGCAAAGAGTTTTCTGCCAGAAGGTGAATTGCCCCGCAGCGGGCAAGAGAAGCCCCTCTGGAGGGCGCACATGTCGCGGCGGAAAACCGATTTGAATTTATTTCGTGCCGTGCGCGGCACCTGGGCAGCCGTTGGCAGCTTTGCTGCCTTACGGATGCTGCGTACCCCTTGCGGGTAAAAACTCTGCGAGGCTCTCTACCCTGAAAAGAATTCCGCGCCGTGGGCGCGGGGATTTTTTTATCTTCAATTTCCGATCAGTGCGGACAGGCCGCCGGTTTTCAGCTCGTCTTTGTAGTAGTTGAGCTCATCGCCGATGAGCTCGTCGAGCACGCGCATGCCCAGCACCTCGACAGGGGCCTTGTCGTCCGTCAGGATGCAGCTTCCGCCCTCATAGGGCGTGAGCTTGGAGTACACCGTGCGCATCATATCGGCATAGTCGCTGTCCTTGAGCTTTGCGATGCTGCGCAGGAACGTCTCCTCCCAGTCATCCGCGTTCGTGCAGAAGACCTCGGTATTCGTGTTGCCCTTCACCGGCGCGGTGACGGTGTGCTGGAAGACACTCGCCATCGTGTCGCAGAGGTATTCGTTGATGGAGCCGTTCTCCGCGGACGTCATGTTGAGGTTCACGACCATCACGCCGTTCGGCTTCAAATGTGCCTGCACTTCATTGAAAAACTCGACGCTCGAGAGCTGGAACGGGATGGTGATATCCTGATAGGCGTCCACCATGATGACGTCAAACTTCTCCTTCGACGCGGCAAGGTACGCGCGCCCGTCCTCGACCGCGACGGTCACGCTGCCGGGAAGTCCGAAGTAGTCCTTCGCGATGTCGGCAATTTTTTTGTCGATCTCCGCGCCCTGCACACTCGCGCCGGGGAAATAGCGCGTGCAGTAGCTCGCGTACGTGCCAGAGCCCATGCCGAGGATCATCACGCTGCGGTTTTCGTTGTCCGTGCCGTCCATGCCCGCCATGCAGGGCGCGGCGAGCGCGTAGTCATAGTACATGCCCGTCAGCGCGTCGCCCTTGACCTGCACGCTCTGCACACCGAAGAGCACGTTCGTCGAGAGCGTCGTGCGCTTCGCGTCGTCCTGCACCTGCAAATAGTTGTAGATGGACTCGTCCTCAAGCGTGATGTCGCTCTGCCAGAAGGCGAAGCTGTAAGACGGCAGGGCAAAGCACAGTCCAGCGATCAAAAGGACGGAGACGATCCCCGGCACGCTCTTTTTCTTCTCAAACACGAAGTACGCGATGCCGATGGCCGCGAGCACACCGGAGAAGATCAAAAACGTTGCCGCCGTGCCGACGGCGGGGATCGTCACAAACGTCGGCACGAAGGTTCCGATGATGCTGCCGATGGTGTTGAGCGCGTTGAGCCTGCCCACGGTCTTGCCCGTGTCGTCGAGGTTGTCGACCGTGAAGCGCGTGAGCGACGGCGTGACGGTGCCGAGCAGCACGCACGGGAACGCGAAGATCACAAGGCACGCCGCGAGCGCCGCCCAGACGAGGAAGTTTTTCGTCACAAAAAGCGCCAGCAGCAGCGAGATGCCCGCGATCAGGTACCGTCCCACAAACGGGATGAGCGCGATCCAGATGGCCGCGATGATGAGGCGGCGGTAGAGCTTATCGGGCGTCGCGCTCCTGTCGGCGAGCTTGCCGCCCCAGACGTTGCCGATGGCCATCGCGATCATAATGACGCCGATGATAACGGTCCACACGATCTGCGACGAGCTGAAGTACGGGGCCATGAGCCTGCTCGCGCCGAGCTCGACCGCCATGACGGACATACCGGCAAAAAATTCGGTCAGGTATAAAAAGTATTTGCTGCGGATGAGTTTATTTTCCATGCAGGACCTCCCTGTCGTTTCGTTTGTACCGTCTTCGGTGTAGACAGAGAAATTATAACACGCCTGAACCGCTTTGCACAACGTTTTTGCCGCGTATTCATTCCCGATGCGCATATTCCCCTTCTGCACGCATATAGATGGAGCAACATGAGTCAGGAGTGTGCTGCATGAAGGGTAACATGGAAGAGCGCGCCTGCGCGCTGGCCGCCTACATCATCGAAAACCGCGCCACCGTGCGCGCCGCGGCAAAAAAGTTCGGCGTGAGCAAGTCCACCGTGCACAAGGACCTGCAGGACCGCCTGCCGCAGTTCAACCGCAGCCTATACTTGCAGGTCAAGGAGGTGCTGGAGGTCAACAAGGCCCAGCGCCACATCCGCGGCGGCATGGCCACGCGAAAAAAATACAAGGGATTTTGAAACTTTTTTCGACTTTTTGCGTCTAACATAAGAGTGCGCCTCCCGCGCGGCAAAATTTCTCTTGCACAATTCCGCCGCGCAGGGTAGAATGCATTATTGTAAACCAAAAGAAAAATGATCGGAGCAGCTTTGAGATGAGAGAGCAGGATTATTACGAGCGCGGCTATGACGATGAGCCGCGCCGCAGCAAAAAGGCAAAAAAGCGCAAAAGAAAGCAGTCCGGCAGCCGCGGCGAGCGCGTGGTCGTGACGCTTTTGTCGCTTCTTTTCCTGACCGTGGCCGTCGTGGCGACGGTCAAGTACGTCGTGCGCGCGCCCGAGCCCGTCACGGACAACGAGGACCAGCAGACGCAGCAGGACGGCACGGCGGAGGACAGCGACGCCATCCAGACCATCTCCAACGGCAGGGAACGCAAAAGTAAATACTGCTATAATATCCTGCTCTACGGCGTGGACAACGACGCCGGCGGCAGCGACACGAATATGCTCATGCGCTTTGACGCGGTAAACAAGACGGTCGACGTCGTCAGCCTGCCGCGCGACACGCTGATGAGCAACGGCCACAAGCTCAATTCCTCCTACAATAACGGCGGCACGGAAAAGCTGCGCAGCAACATTGAAGACATGCTCGGCGTCCCCGTGGACTTTTACGTCTCTGTCGACTTAAAGGGCTTCATCACGCTCATCGACCAGATCGACGGCGTCGACTTCGACGTGCCCGAGGATATGGACTACGACGACCCCTACCAAGACCTGCACATCCACTTCAAGGCCGGTCTCCAGCACCTGAACGGCCAGCAGGCCATGGAGGTCGTGCGCTTCCGCCACAACAACGACAACACCGGCTACGGCGGGCAGCAGGACCTCGGCCGCATCGGCACACAGCAGGCGTTTTTGAAAACCGTGGCGCAAAAGCTCATGAAGCTCGAAAATGTCCCCGCGATGGCGGAAACGTTCTTAAAGTATGTCAAGACCGACCTGACGCTCGGCAACCTCATGTGGCTTGCCAACCAGGCGCTCAGTATGGGCGGCATGGACGCCATCAGCTTTGCCACCCTCCCCGGCGACGGTGCGGGCTGGTACAAGGGCATGTCCGTCTACGCGCTCGACCCCGAGCAGGTGCTCGAGATGACGAATTCGATGCTCAACCCCTACGCCACGGATATCACCGCCGACGATCAGAACATTTTAGTCCCGTGATCCCCGTGAAATTTTGAGAATGTGAGAAAGAGAGAGCAAACGCCATGAAGTTCCGCTTTGCGCTGCTTGTCGCGGCGCTCGCACTTGCGCTGAGCATCAGCGCCTTTGCTTACAGTGATGAGCCCGCGCAGGATGCCGCCGCTCCCGCACAGGAGGAGACGACGAGCGAAGACAGCGCCCCGTTTGTGCTGCTTCGCGTCTATGAGGGCCAGTTTGCCGACGTGAAAGACGGCGACTGGTTCGCCTCTCCGGTCGTCTCGGCCTATGAATACGGGCTTTTGAACGGTCGCAGTGAGAGTTCCTTTGCGCCGAACGGCAATGTGACGATCGCCGAGCTTTTGACCATCGCCGCGCGGCTGCGCGCCATCTACACGACCGGCAGCGACGCGGTCATCCCCGCCGCGAAGGAAAACGAGGCGTGGTATGCGCCGTATGTCTCGTATTTGAAGAGCCAGAATCTTCTCGACAACAGCTTTGAGGGCTTCTACCTCCTGCCCGCTTCGCGCGCGCAGATGGCGCGCATTTTCGCCTTCGCCGTGCCGGAGGAATGGTACACCGAGCCCAACGCCTCGCTCATCACCTCGGCCTACGCGAGCCGCGACTACATCGCCGACGTGACGGACAAAACGCCCTACCGCAGTGAAATACTTCTGATGTACCGCCGCGGGCTGCTCTCCGGCATGGACGCAAAGGGCAGCTTTTATCCCGACCGCAGTGTCAGCCGTGCGGAGATCGCGGCGCTTCTGACGCGCGTGGTCAAGCCCGAAACGCGCCTGACGCTCACGTGGACGGTCGCGCCGTATCACTCCGTCAAAAACGCGACGCTCGCAAGCCTTGTCAAAGCGCCGGCAAGCACGTCGCTCCCGACGTCTGCCAAGGACACCGCCGCCATCAATGGACTCGTTCGCAATATGCTCGCGCGCGGCGAGCACACGATCACGCTGAACTACTCCAAGGCCCTCACCACCGCCACCGCCAGCGCGCTGACGCAGGCGTTCACCTCCTGCGTCAAAACATACTGCGAGCAGATGTACAACGCCGTCTCCTGCCGCTCGTATTCGACGGGCAAGGTCGTACTCACGTTTTCGTCCACCGCCTGTACGGACAAAACGCTCGAATCGTACCGCGCCAAGGCGCTCGCCGCCGCGATCAAGGTCCACGACTCCCTTTGGGAGAGCGGCACGCTGAGCTACGACATGAGCCAGTATGAGATCGCGCGCACGTATTTTCAATGGCTGTGCGACCACTGCCGCTACGACAACGCCGCCGCGGACGATTCCGCGAGCCATCTTGCCTACGGCGCGCTTATCAGCGGCCTTGCCGTGTGCGACGGCTACACGGGCGCTTACAATCTGCTCTTGAAGCTCGAGGGCATCGAGTGCACCTCGCTTTTTAACGACAGCCACATCTGGACGCTCGCGACGCTGGACGGCACGCAGTACCACATCGATGTCACCTGGGGCGACCAGTACGGCCGCACGGACCTTCGTTACTTCGGCATGAGCGAGGAGCAGTCCTACCAGTGCCACCCGTGGGGCACAGCGGACAAAAAGAAATAAGGATCGACATATAGGGAGCCCTGAGACGGTATGTCTCAGGGCTCCCTTTTTTATCACCATTCGAGCTTTGTGCGCACGTGCGCCAATGGCAGGTGAAAGCTCTCCCGCAGGACGTTGCGATGTTCCGGCGGAAAGTGCTCCTCTGAAAATTCATACAGCGGCAGAACCGAACCGTACTGCTGCGCGGTCTCGTAGAACCAGCAGCTGAATTCCAGACGTTCGAGCTTCGTTTGCAGCGCCGCGATCTGCGCGCGGACGTTGTCGCGCTCTTTGGCAAGGATGTCGCGGCGGGCGCTGAGAGTCTCTCCGCCGGGCCGGATGAGCGGCAGGAACGAGCGAATCTCCTTGAGCGGAAGACCGCAGAATTTCAGGTACTCGATGATTGAAAGCGTTGCAATATCGTCGTCTGTGTACGTTCGCTGCCCATTGCTGGCGCGCACACCGAGAGACAGCAGCCCCTCCTTTTCATAGTAGCGCAGGGTCGATGGGGCAATATTCATCATGCGTGCCACTTCGCCGATTGTATAAGGCATACGAAAATCTCCTCAAAAAACTGTTAAGATAACCGCGCGAAAACCTATTGACTTAAAGGCGACTTTAATAGTTACAGTTTACTTATCCAAATCGGTATTGTCAACAGGAATTAACGGGTAAATTCTCTTCCGTTTGTGCATGATGTTCCGGTACCGACAGTTTTTAAGAAGGAGAAAAGAAGCTATGAGAAAAATGATGCAGCGATCCCTGAGCTGTCTGCTGACTCTCGCGATGGTCGTCACGATGCTGATGACCAGCACGCTCGCAGCAGAGAAAAGCGTGAAGATCACGCTTGAATATCCTAAGGATGTTCCCGCAAACGACGTAGTCGTAACCATGTTCAAGGGTATCCCCGCATGGTATCAGAAACGTGAAGCAAAAACCGTCGAAGGTATTGTCAAGGCCTTCACCGAGCCTAATAGCGAAAACTATCCCAAGCTGACAATCATTGAACCGGACAAGGACGGCAAGTACACCGTTACCGAGGCGGGCGGCTACTGTTATCTCGTCCGCGGCAAGGTCGAGAGCAAGTATTACAGCATCGTCAAGCTCTTCCTCGTCACTGAGGCAGACCTGAAAGCTGGTGCGAAGACACTACCCGTCAAAACTGCGCCCATCGCCGGCACCGGCTATGAGACCAGTAACAACAATCCCGTCGGCGTGAACGGTGAAAAGGCCCCCGCAGGTTTTGACCAGGGCGTTGGCTACGGCGTTCCCATCGAGGGAACCGATGAGATGGAGTACCTGCTCGGCACGGACGAGCTCGTCGGCTACAAGCCCTTCACCACTCCCGCCTTCCAGGAGGGCCGCGCGCTCTATCAGGCCACCACCAACGAAGAGATGACCGCTTTCATCAAGGAATACGCGACTAAGAGCAGCTACATGCACGTTTTCAGCGCTGGTAAGACTGCCCACTATGGCTACGACTACCCCGTGCTCGTGTTCACCAAGAAAAATATTCCCGCAAACGCCACCATGGACGATGCGGCCAAGATCCTGCGCGAGGACGGCAAGCCCATCGTGTGGCAGCAGGCCCAGATTCACCCCTATGAGCCTGCCGCCGGTGAGAGCGCGCTCGTCATGATTCAGGAGCTCTGCGGCCAGTACGGTGAGGACATCCTCGACAAGATCGATATCGTGATGATCCCCCGCATCAATGTGGAGGGCGCATTTCTCTTCGTCCGCACCGATTATGACGGCATCGACATGAACCGCGACCACATGGCGATCAACTCCAAGGAAACGGCCATGCTGCACGAAACATACTATAAGTTCATGCCGCACGTTGTGATCGACAACCACGAATTTTTCTTCTCCGAGATGGGCAACTACAATAACGATCCCGAGAAGTTCGAACTCAATGACTTCCAGATCACCGGCGCTTCCAGCCTGAACGACGATCCTGCCGTGACCAAGCTGACCACCGAGCTTGTCGTCGACAAGATGCACAAGGACCTGCTCGACACCGGTTTCCGCGCCTACCACTACGGCATCACCAGCAATAACCCCATTGGCCGCGCCTACTACGGTCTCGGCAACGCCATCTCCATTCTGATTGAGAGTCACGGCGCTGACGGCGCGCTGTTCGCCATGCCGCGCCGCGTATACGGTCAGGTCGTTGCGACCAAGTCCATCTATGACACCACCGCCGCCAACGCCAAAACCGTTATGGACACCGTGAACACCGCCCGCGCCAAGGTCGCCGAGACCGGCAAGACCTACAGCGAATCCGACGTTCTCGTCCTCAAGCAGAGCGCCTCCGGCAAGGTCAAGAGCCCAACCCCGCTGCACCAGTATGTCGCCGATATCTACGGCAACATCAACAGCATCGGCGCCAACGCCATCAGCCTGCAGGACACCATCGTCCGCAGCCGCCCCCGTCCGACCGCCTATGTCGTCCCCGCAGACGTTGAGTGGATCGGCAAGCTCCTCTACACGCTCGACCGCCACGGCGCAGAGTACTATAAGCTCAATGCCGGTTCCAGTGCCGAGCTCCAGCAGTACTATTACATCGAGGCCGACGGCACCAAGAGCTGCATCGCCGACCTGCGCGACAGCGCGAAAGTCACCTTCGAAAAGGGCGCTTACGTGATCCCCATGGATCAGGAGAGCGGCACGATCATCGGCATGCTGATGGAGCCCGACGTCGGCGACAGCGCACGCTACAACGGCACGATCTATCAGAACGGTCTGCTCAAGTATGATGAGACCACGAAGAACTTCCCGCTCTACCGCTACACGGGCAACGACCCGCGCACCACGCTTGTGAGCAACGGCACCTCCGCCGAGCCCACCCAGCCCACGCAGCCTGAGGAGCCCTCCCAGCCCGCGAGCGGCGACACCTACACCGTCGTCTCCGGCGACAGTCTGTGGAAGATCGCCAGCAAGCAGCTCGGCAGCGGCAACCGCTGGACTGAGATCTATGACCTGAATAAGGACACCGTCAAGTCCCCCTCGGTCATTTTCGTCGGTCAGATCCTCAAAATGCCTCTCACGGCAGTGAGCCAGTAAAAAATACGTCAGTGTTTTTTCTCCACAAATTCCCTTCGAACGGGAAAGCGCCTTCCGCGATGCGGAAGGCGCTTTCCTTTTTATTTTCAAATCTCGAATTGCTGACCGTCGCGCGTGATGCGCGCGATGATGCCCTTTTCGTCCGGGTGCGCGGCGATGTAGCGGTCGATGACCTCATACTTTTTCCACATGTGCATCGGGAAGACATGCTTCACCGTCACATTTTTCAGCAGATATTCGATGCCGAGGCCCTCGCTGCCTTCACCAAGGCGCGGGTCAAGCGGCGCCATCGCCGCCGTGATCTCGGGCGCGATGTTGTTGTCCGTCGCCTCGTTGCGCACAGCGGAGGCGAGCTTTTCAATGGCCGCATGGTAGTGGACGGTCATGTTGTTGCAGTAAGCCTTGCCCTCGCTCTCCCAGTTCCACCAGTTGAGGTCGCCCCCGTGGTAGACCATCTTCCCCTCAGCGCGCAGAAGATAGGCATTGCCGATGTCCGTCGACTTGATGGCGCGGATGCTCAAATCCTCGCCCGCAACGTCGGTGAGCAGGATGCTGTCGGGCCGCAGAACGGTCGTGCAGGCAAAGGCTTCGTCGGAGATGTTCAGCCATTGCCGCTTGCGCTCGGTGAGGCGCGTATCGCGCGAGACGAAAAAGCGCGCGTCGGGATATTTTTCCAAAAGTGTGAACACCTTGGCGTCGAAGTGGTCCTCGTGGCTGTGGCTCGCGAAGACGAGCAGCGGCTTGTCTGGGTTCAGCTCCGGCAGCTCGCCCGTGTAGTCGGGCTCGTAGGTGTAGTCAAAGAGCGTATAGAACTTGTCCCACTCGACAAGATACGCGCTGTGGGCGATAAACGTGACGGTCATGCGGTTTCTCCTTTCGCTCTGGAGGATGGAAGCCTGCTTGTAGTATCATAGCAGACGCCGCGGCGCGGCGCAAGGGAAAAGGCTTTGCAAAATCGCGCGGATATGGTAAAATATTTGAATCTATCCCCTGACTTCACGAAAGGAGCCGCGCGATGCTGAAAAAAGCCTACGTCGAGATCACGAACCGCTGCAACCTCGCCTGCTCCTTCTGTCCCAAGACAAAGCGCGCGCCGCGCACGATGAGCGCACAGGAATTCGGCCTCGTCCTCTCGCGGCTCGAGGGGTATGTGCAGTACGTCTATCTGCACGTGATGGGCGAGCCGCTGCTGCACCCTGAGCTTACGACGCTCTTCGCCCTTGCCAAAGCGCGGAACATGAAGATCTGCATCACGACGAACGGCACGCTGCTCCAAAAGCGTTCCAGTGAGTTGCTTGCCGCCGAAAGCCTGCACAAGATCAGCGTCTCGCTCCACAGTTTTGAGGGCAACGACGGCGCGGACGAGCAGGAGCTTTCTTACCTGACACAGGTCTGGGACTTTGCTGAAAAGGCCGCGAAAAAAGGCGTCATCGTAGCGCTGCGCCTCTGGAACGACGGCGGCGCGGACGAGCGCAACGGCGAAATTCTCGACTTTCTGCGCTCTCGCACGGGAAATAACTGGCCCGAAATGCGCAACGGCAGCTTTCTTCTGCGCGACCACCTGTATTTGGAGCGCGCGGGCAAGTTCGACTGGCCCGACCTGAGCGCCAACGAATCCGGCGCACAGTTCTGCTACGGCCTGCGCGACCAGCTCGGTGTCCTTGTCGACGGCACCGTCGTCCCCTGCTGCCTCGATCACGAGGGCGACATGGCGCTGGGGAACCTCTTCACTCAGCCGCTTGACGAAATTCTGAACTCCCCGCGCGCGTGTGCTCTGCGCGAGGGCTTCTCCCGGCGGAAGCCCGCCGAAGAACTCTGCCGCCGCTGCGGCTTCGCCGCGCGCTTCAACAAATGATATGATGACAGAACATTGGGAAAACTTAAATGCTCTGACCGCGCCGCTGCTCACGTGGTATGACTTAAACGGCCGCACGCTGCCATGGCGCAGCGTCGTCACGCCATACCGCACATGGGTCTCGGAGATCATGCTCCAGCAGACGCGCGTCGGCGCGGTGATCCCCTACTTTGAACGCTTCATGGAAGAACTTCCCGACGTTTCCGCGCTCGCGGCGGTTTCCGAGGAACGGCTTTTGAAGCTTTGGGAGGGGCTTGGCTACTACTCGCGGGCAAGGAACCTCCAAAGGGCGGCAAAGGTCATCGTCTCGGACTTTGGCGGCGAGCTGCCGCGCACATGCACATTGCTCAAAACGCTCCCCGGCATCGGCGATTACACCGCCGCCGCCATCGCCTCGATCAACTTCGGCGAGCCGGTCGCCGCGGTGGACGGGAATTTGCTGCGCGTCGCCGCGCGCGTCAGCGGCTGCGCCGACGACATCATGGACGCGAGGGTACGAAAGCAATTCACCGCGCATCTCAACGACGCCATCGACTTACATCGTCCAGGTGCGTACAATCAGGCGATGATGGACCTCGGCGCGACGGTGTGCCTGCCGAACGGCGCGCCCAAGTGCGAGATCTGCCCCGCGCGAATGATGTGCGAGGCGTACAAAAACGGCCTCACCGAAGTCTTACCTGTGCGCGCGAAGAAAAAGGCGCGCAAGATCGAGGAGCGCACGGTGCTGCTGCTCTTTCAAAACGGCAAGGCCGCGCTGCGAAAGCGCGCGGACACGGGACTTCTCGCCTCACTCTGGGAATTCCCGAGCGTTTTGGGGAACCTCGACGAGGCGGGCGTTTCGCTCACGCTCGCGCAGATGGGACTTTCGGCAAAGTCCATCGAGCCCGCGGGCAGCGCCAAGCACATCTTCACCCACATCGAGTGGGATATGAAGGGCTACTTCGCCGACGTGACGGGCGAAAACGACGATCTATTCTGGGCGGACGCCGCGGCGTTCGACGCCGCCGCCATCCCCACCGCATTCAAGAAATTTGCCGCGCTCGTTCGCGCGCGGCTGCAATAAGAGAGGGAGAACAACGACCATGGCACAGCTTTACTTCAAATACGGCGCGATGGGCTCGAGCAAGACGGCCAACGCGCTGATGGCGCGCTTCAACTACGAAGAGCGCGGGCAGAAGACGCTCCTCTGCAAGCCCCAGCTCGACACGCGCGACGGCGACCACATGGTGCACTCGCGCATCGGGCTTGAATACCCCTGCGTCTACTTCCATGAGATGCGGCAGATGGACGAAGAGGAACTCAAAAAGAACGCCTGCATCATCGTCGACGAGGCGCAGTTTTTGACAAAGGAGGAGGTCTTATACCTCGTCCATCTCGTCGACGACTGCGGCATCCCCGTCCTCTGCTACGGGCTGCGCGCCGACTTCAAGGGCGACCTTTTCCCCGGCAGCTACGAGCTGCTTGTCATGGCCGACAAGTTAGAAGAGGTCAAGACCATCTGCTGGTGCGGCAAAAAGGCCGCGTTCAACGCGCGCTTTGACGCGCAGGGCCATGTCGTCAAGCAGGGTGCGCAGGTCGTCATCGGCGCGAACGACCAGTACATCGGCCTGTGCCGCAAGCACTGGATGCTCGGCGACCTCGGCCCCGACTTCAACGGTCAGGGCACGGGCGACTGATGCGCTGTGAAATTTGTCCCCGCCGCTGCAATGCTGAGCGCACGGCGGAGAAAGCAGGCGGCGTCTGCCGCATGCCCGCGGGCTTAGTCGTCGCGCGCGCCATGCTGCACCTCTGGGAAGAGCCCGTGCTCAGCGGGAAAAACGGCGCGGGCTGCATCTTCTTTTCGGGCTGCAATTTGGGCTGCGTGTTCTGCCAGAACGGGCGTATCAGCCACGAGAATTTCGGCAAGGTCATTACGCCGGCACATCTGCGCGAGATCATGGAAGGCCTCGTTTCGCAGGGCGCGCACTGCATCGATCTTGTCACGCCCACGCATTTCACCCCCTGGGTGCTCGAAGCGCTGCGTAAGCCGCTCGGCGTCCCCGTCGTGTGGAACAGCGGCGGCTATGAGCGCGTCGAAACGCTCAGAACGCTTGAGGGTAAGGTGCAGATCTATCTGCCCGACTTAAAATACGCCATGGAACGCCCCGCGCGCGAGCTTTCCGCCGCGCCGGACTACTTTGAAGTTGCCGCCGCGGCCATCGACGAGATGGTGCGCCAGGTCGGTGCATACAAAATTGGGGACGACGGGCTGATGCGCTCCGGCGTCATTCTGCGCCACCTCGTCCTGCCGGGGCAGATGGAGAACACCAAGCGCGTCATTGACTATGTTTCGTCCCACTTCCCGCCAAAGACTGTGCTCTTTTCGCTCATGAGCCAGTATACGCCGCAGAGCGGCGCGACCGGCGCGCTCGCGCGGCGCTTAAATGAGCGCGAGTACCGCACGGCGGTGCAGTACATGCGCGACTGCGGCCTGACCGACGGCTTTTGTCAGGAGCTCTCGAGCGCGAAAGAGGAATACACACCCGTTTTCGACCTACAGGGGGTATAGGATGGCGAATCAGCTCAACTGCCTGCGCTGCTGCGCGGAGATGCAATTTATCAGGCGTGAAAAATTCCAGCTCGGCCAGACCGGCTGGGTGCTCGGCGACCTGCCGAATCTCTTCGCGGGCGCGATGGAGATCGAAATTTACGTCTGTCCCAAGTGTGGAAAGCTCGAATTCTTCCAGCCCGGCAGCGACAAATTCGCAGGTACGGCGGACGAGGCAAAGACCAGCTCCGGCTATCTCCCGCCCGACGCGCCGGGCGGTCTGCCGCGCAAAAAGTGTCCCGTCTGCGGGGCGGTGCTCGACTTTGACTATGGCCACTGCCCGTACTGTGAGCACGAATTCTGATAGCAAATTGTAATATTCTTTCTCATCAATACAAGGAGAACTCGATATGGAGCGTGTCAGCAAGCGGAATTACTACTTAGACATCGCGCAGACCGTACTTGAGCGCGCGACGTGCCTGCGCCGCGTCTACGGTGCGATCATCGTCAAAAACGACGAGATCATCTCCACCGGCTACAACGGCGCGCCGCGCGGACGCAAAAACTGCGTCGACCTCGGCTATTGCACGCGCGAGCAGCTCAAGGTCCCGCGCGGCGAGCGCTACGAGCTCTGCCGCAGCGTCCACGCCGAGGCGAACGCCATCATCTCCGCCCAGCGGCGCGACATGGTCGGCGCGACGATCTATTTAGTCGGCCGCGACGCGCGCAGCGGCGAGCTGCTGCACGACGCGACGAGCTGTCCCATGTGCCGCCGCATGATTATCAACGCCGGCATCGACGAGGTGGTGATCCGCCGGACGGAGGAGGAGTTTGATATCGTTCCGGTGCAAAAGTGGATCGACGAGGATGACTCGCTATAACTTCAAAAAAGCGGCAAAGCCGCTTTTTTGAGGGAGTTTCGCTGCGCTTCGTGCCTTGCCGCCCGCAGGGCGGCTGCGACACGCGCTCCGCGCAAAGAGTAATTTGTCACGCACATGTCGCGACAAATTACGATTGAAATTTATTTCGCGTCTGCGGACGCGAAAATCTGCGATGCGTTATGCCTGTTTGCCGCCTGGGGGCGGCAAATGCGGCGATCCTACTCTTTCAAATCGAAAAAGTGCGGTGCTTATGGCGCCGCGCTTTCTTCTTTTGGGGAAAAATTCTGTAAAACCTTGCAAATACCGCCCTTTCGGTGGTAGACTGTAAATAATTACGCCCCGCTTTCATTCGGCGCGGGCAGAAAAGAGGAAAACACCAATGGACAAGAAGAAATTCTATATCACGACCCCCATCTACTACCCCTCCGACAAGCTCCACATCGGCCACACCTACTGCACCGTGGCGACCGATGCGATGGCGCGCTACAAGCGCCTGACGGGCTATGACGTCATGTTCCTGACCGGCACCGACGAGCACGGCCAGAAGATCGAAGATAAGGCCAAGGCCGCGGGCGTGACCCCGCAGCAGTTCGTCGACAACATCGTCTGCGGCGAAAAGGGCATCCTCGATCTGTGGAAGCTCATGAATATTTCGAACGACCGCTTCATCCGCACAACGGATGACTACCATGTCGAGGCCATCCAGAAGATCTTCAAGAAGATGCACGACAACGGCGACATCTACAAGGGCACCTACAAGGGCAAGTACTGCAAGCCCTGCGAGAGCTTCTGGACCGAGAGCCAGCTGGTTGACGGCAAGTGCCCCGACTGCGGCCGCGAGGTCGAGGACGCCGAGGAAGAGGCCTACTTCTTCAAGCTGAGCAAGTACGCCGACCGCGTGCAACACCTGCTTGAGGACACCGACTTTCTCCAGCCCGCCTCCCGCGTCAACGAGATGGTCAACAACTTCATCAAGCCGGGCCTTGAAGACCTCTGCGTCTCCCGCACGAGCTTCACCTGGGGCATCCCCGTGGACTTTGACCCCGGCCACGTCGTTTACGTCTGGGTCGATGCGCTCTTCAACTACTGCACGGCGCTCGGCTTTATGAACGAGAAGTACGACGATTACGACAAGTATTGGCCCGCCGACGTGCATTTTGTCGGCAAGGAGATCGTCCGCTTCCACTCCATCATCTGGCCCGCGATGCTCATGAGCATGGGCATGCCGCTCCCCAAGCATGTCTACGGCCACGGCTGGCTCGTCATGGACGGCGGCAAGATGAGTAAGTCCAAGGGCAACGTCGTTGACCCGTATGTGCTTGCCGAGCGCTTCGGCGTGGACGCGCTGCGCTTCTTTCTGCTGCGCACGTTCCCGTTCGGCTCGGACGGCAACTTCTCGAACGAACTGCTCATCAACACCATCAATGTCGACCTCGCCAACGACCTCGGCAACCTCGTCTCCCGCACGACGGCCATGGTCGAAAAATATTTCGGCGGCACGCTGCCGGAAAGCCGTCAGGCCGATGCGCTCGACGACGAGCTCATCTCTCAGCTCTCCGCGCTGCGCGGCAAGTATGAAGCCGAGATGGAGAAGTTCCAGTTCCAGAACGCGCTTGAGCTCATCTTCAAGTGCATCCAGCGCGCCAACAAGTATATCGACGAGACCGCACCCTGGGCGCTCGCCAAGGACGAGGCCAACAAGCCCCGCCTCGCTTCCGTCATGTACAACCTGCTCGAGAGCATCCGCATCTGCACGGTGCTGCTCACCCCGTTCATCCCCGATTCCTGCGAGAAGATCTTCGCGCAGATCGGCGCGTGCGAGTGCTGCCGCGATTGGGACAGCGCCGCGAAGTGGGGCAGCCTGAGCGCCACCGTCACCGTCCACAAGGGCGAGGCCATCTTCCCGCGCGTCGACGCGCAGAAGGCGCTCGAAGAGCTTGAGGCCATTCAGGAGGCGCAGAAGAAGGCAGCTCTCCCCGCGATGGAGTTCGAACCGATGGTCGAGGAAAAGGTCGACTTCGACACGTTCTGCAAGTCCGACTTCCGCGCCGTCAAGGTCAAGGCCTGCGAGGCCGTAAAGAAGAGCGAAAAGCTCCTGCGCTTCACGCTCGACGACGGCACCGGCACCGACCGTCAGATCCTCTCTGGCATCCACAAGTTCTATGAGCCGGAGGAGCTTGTCGGCAAGACGCTCGTCGCCATCGTCAACCTGCCCCCGCGCAAGATGATGGGGCTTGAGAGCTGCGGCATGCTGCTCTCTGCTGTCCACACCGAGAAGGGTGAGGAGGTCCTCAACCTTATTATGGTGGATGATAAAATTCCTGCGGGAGCAAAGCTTTGCTAAAGCAAAAGGGGTAAGCCCCTTTCGTTTTCCCCACCTGGCGTGGGAAACGGGCAAAAGGGGGATACTCTCTTTCTCGAAAGAGAGTATCCCCCTTTAAATCCCCCGAG
>ERZ809407.802-NODE-802-length-32163-cov-21.197926_pt1 | contig 32163 bp, 24 predicted proteins | sample MGYA00520792_ERZ809407 | MGnify/ENA primary metagenome ERZ809407 (study PRJEB31576, sample SAMEA3212665) | Homo sapiens | biome: human-gut; feature: human gut; material: fecal | place: Sweden | collected 2012 ...
TATCGGCATTGCGGAAGATAATTTATGCACATTAGACTTTTAGCGGACACCAATAGTAGTTAATAAGTAAATGGAATGGTAGCATGAATTAATGATTTGGTAATGTAACTGACAAATGGAGAAGTTGAAAGCGGACAATATTGACACCCAATCAGTAAAGCTATCGGATTATTATCTATCAACTCCAACTTCCCCACTCTTCATGTCTCCCCATCGGGTATTTCCCGTTTGGAGAGATTTATATAAAGCCTAACTTTTTATTTTATGGTATTACGGCCAATCATTACTTTCTTGCCGTTGACGATATACAGCCCCGGAGCGAGATTGCCCTCTGCCACACGCACGCCGCTCAGTGTGTAGATAGCGTTATTCTTTGCCACCTTATCGGCTGTGATACCGGCAATTCCGGTTACGATAATGTTTGAGTTATCCTCGCCGAATGCCACCGGAGTATATACTTTTGCATCTGGACAAACGTCCTTGAACACGTCATACGGGTCTTTCAATACGGCTTTATTCAGGTCAACAGAGGTAACGCCGGTTGTCATTTTCTTAGCCAAAACAGCGAAATCATCGTAGTCTACACGTGTCCAACCGCCGTCGGTTTTGTTGCAATCACCACGCATCCACGAACCGGTAAGCACGAGTTCACCGCTAAGACTGCCATCGGCTATCTCACTCAGAGCCACGCCATTCACCATCGGCACGTCCTCAACGACCACATTATCTATATATGCGTCCTCGTTCTCACCTGCCTCGTCAGTTGACGCTGTTATCGCAATCACACCGGGGAAGTTGTTCAGACCGTCATTGGTGGAATAGTCGAGCACCACTTTCTGCCATTTGCCTTTACTGCCGTACCATGCTGCCGCGTGTTGCCAATAGTTTGCAGAACCGTCTGTCGGGTCGGATAGCTCCACTTCCACATTTGAATTGGCACTGCGAAGAATCATCAGAGAGATGCGGCGGTTGCCTTTCAGGTCGAGAGTCATCCAGTCACGGAACGGAACGGCAATTTGTCTGTTGTCCCAATGATTCATTGTTATTTTAATACACTTATCGGATTTATTGACCCCATCCTTGTCGGGGTTCTCCACTACTACGGGATTTGAACGGTCCCAAAGGCCTCCCATTGTTCCGAGTTCTGCGGTTTCACCGTCCCATAACACTGTCTGAGCAAATGCTCCGGCCGACATTAGGCCTGCTGCAACTAATGTAAAAATTTTCTTCATGTTATTTATATGTTTAAGTTATTACTGCCGACAAAAGTACAACAACATCAAATAACACTATGAAAGACTTGTTTCCTAAAATAAGAAAAATCGTTCAATGCAACATTTCTGTCAGCATTTGAACGATTATTTGCATATAAGCAACAAAAAACAGCCAAATTATTCTATTCCGTTGGCTGCTTTCAGGGCTTGGATTTCCGCATCCGTGATAGTTTCCCGTTCTGATTTGTCGTATATATAAAGAAGTCTGACCTCTGTGTCGGTAGCTGCCAATAATACGTTATAGGTTATAACACGCGCTCCCCCACTCTTGCCCTTACCCTTAGAAGCGATTGCCATACGCACCTTGCGCAAACCTTGACCGAGGTCTGCGCCTTGAAATGGATTATCTGACAATTCTTTAGCCAAGTCGGCCACATCAGTCTTTATTGACTTATACTTCTTTGCCAGATGCTTCAACTGACGCAGAAAATCCTTAGTAACAATTATTCTACAACTCATTGAGCGCATCCTCCAAAGACATAAACTCCAACTTACCCTCAAGATTGAGTTTCAAATCCTTAAAGGCATGGTCTATTCCTGCGAGGATTTCTTCCTTTGTCTGGTCCGGTACGTCCTCGTTAACTTCCACGTTCTTCTTTTTAGACCTGCTCGGGAGGATGCTTACGCCCTCCATACTCTTGAAAAGGTTGCGGAGTGTGCGCACCATCGAAGGGTTCTCCACATTTATTACTAATTGCTGTGCCATAATATTTTCCTTTCCTTATATATACTTATCTTTTGCAAAGATAACGCAAACCGAACGCAATAGAGCTTGCTCTTAATTGCTGAGGTGCAGCTTATCTTATGCAAAGATAATGCAAACTTTCTATAAAACGAAGAAAACTCTTCTTTTCTTTTACCCCCACAACCTTATCAACGATTACGAAACCTCGCCCGGCAGCCTGCCGAATTGCTCCTTGAAGCACTTGGAGAAATAGGATGGCGAGGAGTATCCAACTTCGTAGGAGACTTCGGCAACATTTTTCCCGCCGGACATGAGAAGCCGCTCGGCACGCTGAAGACGCATAATACGGATAAGTTCAACGGGAGTGGAGCCGGTAACGGCCTTCACCTTGCGATATAGCTGCACACGACTGAGGCCCATCGCGGCACTAAGAGCCTCGACGCTGAAATCAGAATCGGACATATTGGCCTTGATATTGTCGCGCAACGACTTGACGAACACGTTGTCGGCATCCATAGGTCTCTCATCGATCAGCTCGTCAGACGAATAGCGACGGCGCAACAGACGGCGGTTCTCCAACAGGTTTTTAATACGGGAGATAAGCACCTTGCTGCTGAACGGCTTGGTGATATAGGCATCTGCGCCACAATCGTAACCCCCGGCCCGCTGCTCCTCCTGCGTCCGTGCCGTGAGAAGAAGTACGGGAATGTGGGATGTGGCGGTCTCCTGCTTCACCCTGCGGCACATTTCCAGTCCGTCCATAACGGGCATCATCACGTCGCAGACTATCAAATCAGGTACCTCGCGCAAGGCTTTCTCAAGTCCGTCCTTGCCGTTCATGGCGTCAATCACGGTGCAACTGCCGCTCATCAGCGAGGATATGTAGGCGCGCACATCCTCGTTGTCATCCACGACAAGGATTTTCAGACGGTCGCCGCAGTCGTCATCGAAGTCAAAAAACGACGAACCGACACTATTTTCGCCCATTTCAACGGTCTTTCCGTCCACAGGAAACTCGTCTCCAATGATGATTTCGCTGTGATTTCTCGCCACGGCATCTAGGTGAATGTCCGCCGGAATGTTCACAGTAAACTCTGTTCCCTTGCCTTCCTCGCTCTTCACCGACACCACGCCGCCATGCAATTCGGCGAACGCCTTGACCACCGCGAGACCTATTCCCGTTCCTCCCACGCTCTTATTATCGGCCTGGAAGAATCTGTCGAACACCTGGTGCAGGTCGTCTTTAGGTATTCCCACGCCGTTGTCGGCCACCTTCAGCACCACATCGCCACCCACACGCGAAGCCGAAAGCATTATATCGCCCCCGTTCGGAGTGTATTTCAGAGCATTTGAAAGGAGATTATAGACGATAGAACTGATTTTCTCATAGTCGGCAGTCATCATTATTCCGCTCTCCACATCCACTTTCAGACGTATGCCGTGCTTCTCTATGGCGGGCATGAACCCCTCGGCCAGTTCCTCCAAAGTGTCTTGCAGGCTGAACGTCGACAGGCTGAGCTTCATCTTTCTCTCCTGCGTCTTGCGGAAATCGAGTATTCCGTTCACTAACCGCAACACCACCTTGACATTCTTGTCGACCACATTCAGCAGCCTCCTTTGGTCCATCGTGAGGTCGGAATCGTCAAGAAGCCGCTCCACCGGGTCGGCGATGAGCGTAAGGGGAGTGCGGAACTCGTGGCTCACATTGGTGAAGAACTGCAACTTGGCATCGGCGGAAGCCTCCACCATGCGGCGTTTCTGCACCGATATATGATATAATGTATAGAAGAATACGAGCAGAAGAGCGAGAATGGTAAGTACAAGCACGAGATATATCTTCTGATGATTGTATTCCTTAAGATACGAGTCCACCTTCTCATGCACAGTCTCAAAGCGTCGGGTCTGCGACATCATTTCCTCGTTCTGCATGAGCATCTGCTCCACATTGTTCTTTGTCACCAACGCCGCTTTCAGATAATTGTCTTTCTTATACGGCTTTCCCTCAAGGATATTCACGGCGAGCTGCATCACAAGGTCGCCACGTGTGGGATAGAGATATGAAGCGGAGATATTGCCATTTCTCACCTCTTCCATTCCTCCGCCGGGCGTTGAGAGCGCGTCGACACCCGTATATATAATGTCATCGGGCAGTCCGTGCTTCGCCGCCGCCTCGCGGGCACCCATAGCCATACGGTCGTTTTGTGCGTAAACACAGTCAATCTTGTCCACCTTGCTGATGATACTGTCCATCTGAACGCGTGCCTCGTCTTGAAGCCAACCCGCATAACGCGAGCCGAGGACGCGGATTTTCGGGTATTTCGACACCACATCCATGAAGCCGCGGTGGCGGTCTATAGTCGGCGAAGAGCCTTTCAAGCCCTGTATCTCAACGATATTGCCTCCGGTTTCGCCAAAGAGCGAGGCCACATAATTGCCCATCACGCGCCCCACTTCATAATTGTCGCCTCCGATGAAAGCTGTGTATTTGCCCGAATCGGTCTTCCTGTCGAAGAGAATCACCGGTATCCCCTTGTCGTAGGCACGGTCTATTACGTCGGTAACGGTGTTCATCTGATTTGGCGAGACTACGAGCAAGTCGATGCCGGAATCCACCAGACTGTCAATCTGGGCTATCTGCCTGCGGTCATTGTCGTATGCCGAGACTATTTTCAATTCCACGTTGTCATAATAATAAAGGCTCTGGAGCATCTCTCCGTTGAGCTTATCACGCCAGTTGTCCTCGGAGCATTGCGACACACCGATAACGTATTTCTTCTTGTCCGCAGTACATGAGGAAATAATCAGGCACAACAATAACAGACGGATAAATATTCTCATAGTCATATTTTCGTTAGGCAGTTATTTTTACCGCATACAAAGATAAAACAAAGAAATGATTTTGGCAATTTTTTCAGGTGATAATTTATAGAGCCTGCCTTCAAGTCCATACGACAGAATATTTCACTTCGTAACCAGAAAAAGCGATTTCACCAATCGATTTTGCGAAGATTTTAAGTCAAAAATCTTTACAATCAAAAATCGACTCTCTCGTGCTAACGGATGTTAAATAATGGTCCCGTTACTCATTTTCGATGATTTTTGTGTCGCAAAAATCCAAATTCAAAACTCAAAATTCGTAATTCAAAATTCCAAAAGTGCCTCCGTTAGAAAAAAATTGCCTCGATTTTCGTCAAAAAATCACGTCCGAGAAAACACGGGAAAATGCCGTTTTTGCCCGATTTAACGTTTGTTTGCTTTCAAAAGTGGCACTTTTAGAGTGCGTTTTAGGCCGTTTTGGAGCGCAACGGAGGCTCCGTTGAAGCCCAAAAGTGGCTCCGTTGGCGGCTAACGGAGCCTCCGTTGCAATTCAACGAGGCTTTTTAGAGGTTCTAAAACGGCCATTTTTACAAGAAAGCAGGATAACCATCTGACTATCAATGTTTTATCCCAAAACAGCCTAAAACGCCCTATTTTTGCGTTTTTGGGAGCAGGAAAGAGTTTGTTTCAAAAAACGCGAGTTTTGAAGAGGATTTTGTAAGTTTTCTACTAATTGCCTCCCGTATATTTCTTCCCCCCTTGGGGGGATTAGAGGGGGGCTTTATTTTTGCGTTTTTGGGAGCAGGAGAAGTTTTGTTTTCAAATTCGCGATTCTGAGAAAGCTAATTTATAAAATTCGCCCAAAGTCAAAATTCGTGAACAAATAAAAAATAAATGGTACGGCAACGTTTTTTTCTTGTTTCTTGACAAACCTTGAGATAAAAAGCCGTATATTTGTGATATTATTACCAATGATAACTAACACAAAGCTATTGAGAAAGGAAATGATTATGAGAAAAGACAAAGAACAAATCCTATTCAAGGATTACAATCCCAAAGAAGAGGAAACCAAGAAGCCGAATCTCACCAATAAAAATGACATTTGGTTTGGATAAAGAATACATCCTGAGATTCTTCGACATTTGAAACGACAATCTTTTATTTGCCATGCTATATAGAATAATCACACATTATTATATTGATAAGAATGACATCTAAAAGTAGGAAAAAGGTCATCTTTGACTTGTAACAGAAAGACCGACGGCTATATGAGGCGTAAAACCCTGATATAGCCGTTTTTACGTCTGCTAAACGATCATTGAAAGATATAACTGTGTGCGCACACAGAATTTTGATATACATCAAGAAAGAGGTAGTTTTTGCGCAAAAATGATATGCAATCCATTGCGGATTTCAAAAATCGGCTTACCTTTGCATCGTCAATAGGACATAAAGGTTTGTAAGATTGTTTTTAGGTTAGTACATTTGATAGGTTTTTAGTTAGTTATTGGTTAAGATTGTTTTAGGAACAAAAGGTATTAGAAGAAGGTTTAAGATTAGGGATAACAAGTATTAGAAGAGGTAAAAGAACAGGTTTTCAGGTAACAAAAGATGTTCAAGATGCAAGGCGAACGCCGTGAGGCGGGAGCCTAAATCAAGAACGGAAAGGTAAAAAGATTATGGGAACAAGTATTGTTTTTGCAATGATTGCGATGATTTCCGCAACGGGAATATTCCTTGAGAACGGACTTCGCAAGTAAAGAAAAAAAATATCAAAGCATAGAAAAAAAACGTGTACAGAAGTACACAAACAAATAGAAACAGGCACTGATAAGTAACATATCAGTGCCTGTTTTTTTGATTTCTATTTTCTGTTACTCCTATTTCCCATTATCCCTATTACCCCCTTATCAGTCTCTATCACTCCTATATAAATAGCCAGATAATAATAACAAATTAAAACATCCCCGTGTCATTCAATTGGTTCTTCCCCCCCTTGGGGGGATTAGAGGGGGGCTGGGAGGCCAACGTCCGCTTAAAGAATACATAATAGAGTATTCCGGCTGTGGTGAGACCAAAGGGGAAGGCGTACCAGATGCCTGCCAGTCCACCGCCGAGACGTATTCCGAAAAGATAGCCTAAGGGCAGGGATATGACGAAATATGCCAGTATGGCAATGAACATAAGCGGCCGCACGTTGGTTGTTCCGCGCAGGGCGTTGGCGTAGGTGTACTGCAATCCGTCGCCGAACTGATAGATTATGAGTGGCGCGATGCAGGTTGCCATGAGCCTCAACACCTCTTCGTTGTCGGTGAAGAGGTGTCCTATGTCGGCATGGAAGAAGATTACGGGCAGAGAGATGCACATGGCGATACAGAGAATCATGCGGAATCCGGCCACGGCACTGCGGTTGGCAGAGTCGTAATCGCCCTGACCGAAGAAGTAACTGACGCGCACCGACACGGCGGCAGCCATGCCGAGGTAGACCATATAAAACAACTGCGAGACGGTGAGAACCACCTGATGGGCCGCAAGGGCATTGGCACCGAGCCATCCCACCATGATGCCTGAGAGCGAGAACGAGGCTGTCTCGGTGCCCATCTGCGTGGCGAGCGGCCAGCCTAACTTGTTCTGACGGATGAAGTCGGCCCTGTTGAGACGTCCGGCAAGGAAGCCCCGGCGATAACCGGCATAGCGCGGATGGAAGAACATTATACCGAACGCGACCAAAGCCATGATGACACGCGACAAGAAAGTAGCTATTCCGGCTCCGAGAAGTCCCATCTCGGGCAAGCCTGCCTTACCGTATATCAGCAGGAAATTGCCCGTAACGTTGAGCACATTGCCCATGATGAGAATCCACATCGGCGTGCGCGTATCGGTGATTCCGTCGTACATCTGCTTCATAACGTTGAACCATGAGACAAAAGGAAGCGACAAAAGATTTACGATGAAGTAAGGACGGATTAGCGGCAGCAGCTCTTCGGGCTGTCCGATGTTACCCAAATTGAAATAGAACACGGTCATGGCAAGGCATATCAGGATTGCCGTAACAGTATTGGAAAGCACTGCATTCTTCATCTCCGCACCTATCTTGGCCGTCTCTCCCCTACCGTACAGGTTGCCGACGATGGGTGTCGTACCGTAGCTGAAGCCCAACGAGAAGATGATTCCGAGCATGAAGATAGAGTTGACAAACGCGGCAGCAGCCAGTTCGCTGGTAGAATGGTGTCCAATCATAAGCGTGTCGGCAAACCCAAGTATTATGGTTCCGAGCTGACCTATTATTATAGGCACGCCAAGAGAGGCGAGTGCCTTGTAATGACCGGTGTAGTTTCGCATATCGCTGTTAAGTTCTCACAATCGTAAAAAATAGGGATACAAAGGTAGTGAATTTTACTCTATCCATGAAATATGGCAGAATAAAATCCACTACCCCTTACATTTACACGATAAAAGAGTGAGAGAGGAGGATAAAACCGCCTGCTTTTCACACGTATTCTTTCGCCTGCTGTCTTCCCCGCAACACATCGAGAGCATTGATGGCAAGTGCTTCCATCTCGTCCTCGCCCGGATAGCAGTAAGTCGGGGCAAGGAAGTCGATGCGTTTGCGCAACCTGCTGATGATATACTCCGAACGGGCGAGACCTCCGGTTAGCAGAATCGCATCTACATTGCCGCACAACACAGCACCCTCGGCAACGATATTCTTTGCCGTGTGGTATATCATCGCGTTCACGATAAGCTCTGCCTGCTTGTCGCCGGAATCTATCCTGCGCAGTATTTCGCGCATATCGTTAGTACCGAGATGCGCCGTCAGGCCGGCTTTTCCGGCTATCCGCTTCAGCAGTTGGGCCTCGGTGTACTTGCCGCTGAAGCACAGTCGCACGAGGTCGGCGGCCGGAAGGCTGCCTGCCCGTTCGGGCGAGAACGGTCCTTCGCCGTCGAGTGCGTTGTTCGCATCAACAGCCCTGCCATGCTCATGGGCCGCGATGGAGATGCCTCCACCCATGTGGCATACTATCAGATTGAGGTCTTCGTAACGCCGTCCCGTCTCGTTGGCGAACCGTTTGGCTATTGCCCGCTGGTTCAGAGCGTGCCAAATGCAGATTCTCCGCATCAGCGGCGAACCGCTGATACGTGCGTAATCGTTCAGCTCGTCGACCACTCCCGGGTCTGCGATGAAGCTCCTGCAGCCGGGAATGTCCTTTGCTATCTCGTAGGCAATGATGCAACCGAGGTCGCAGGCGTGCTTGTGTATGGCCTGTCGGGTATCGTCGAGCATCTTGTCGTTAATCTCATAGACGCCTCCCGACAGTGGTTTGGCGAGTCCGCCACGGCCAATTACGGCCTGAAAATCAAAGTCGATGTTCATCCGTTCCAGTTCGGAAATAACGAGTTCTTTACGGAATGCGAACTGGTCGGTAACGTTCTCGAATTGGCTCAGTTCCTCTGCCGTGTGGGGAATCGACCTCAACAGCATCGGACTTTCATTCTCATAAACGGCCATCTTGGTAGATGTAGAGCCGGGATTTATTACTAATATGTGCATGGTAAAAAAGTATTGCCCCCTCCGACTCCCCCAAGGGGGAGAGCATCACTCAGTAATTTCGAGGATTAAGGATGGGGGATTGAGAAATGTTTTATGGTAATTACATCAAGCCCTAAATGTTAAACATTAACCTTCCTGCTGATGGGGCTTCCCACCTTGGGGGGATTGAGGGGGGCTTTACAATGCCGCCAAAGCCAGACTGTAAAACTTCGATATCTTGCTGTCGCTACGCGAGGGCAGCACTACCGGCGCAAGCGTACCTTGAAGCACCGCCGCAGTGTTGGCATAGCAGAAGAGCGTAACGGTCTTATAGAACATATTGCCGGCTTCGATGTCGGGAAATACCAGTCCGTCGGCCTCTCCGTTGATTGCAGAAGTGAGTCCTTTCTTGCGCATATTCTCCGTACTGCACGCCGTTTTCACATCCATCGGACCGTCGACAACACACGCTCCAAGCTCGTCCGCGGCTGCCTTGTCGATTATCTCCTTATATCCCACGGTGAAAGGGAAATGCTTCTCGCCCACCTTCTCCGAGCAGTGGACAAGCGCAATCTTCGGTTTCTCGATGCCGAAAGCACGCGCCACATATGCGATATACTTCACCTGCTCGATGCGCTGCTGCTGCGTGGGATAGGGAATGACGGCCGAATCTGTGAAGAAAAGCAGTTTCTTATATGCCGGAATCTCCGCCGCCGTGATATGGGTGAGCACCCTCCCGTGTGGCAAGATGCCCGTTTCCTTGTTCAACACCGCCCGCAGCAGGTTGTCAGTGTTCAGCATTCCCTTCATCAGGATGTCGGCCTTGCCATCCCGTACCAATGCCACGGCCTTGCGGGCAGCATCGTCACAGTCGGCAGCCTCCTCGAAAAAGATGTGTTCCCGATGGCGCATCAGCACCGCATTTGCCTCTACCTGTTCGCGACAGCCTACAAACACAGCCTCGATGAAGCCCACTTCAAGTCCCTGGCTCACCGACATCTGTGTCTGACTGTCGGCAGCCCATACTACAGCCACGCGTTTACGGTCGCCACGGAGACGCAGATGGTCTATCAATTCCTCAAAATTCCGAATTGTTTCCATAGTCATAATAATATATTGGTTATTAACAAAATCTTCTCGTACAAGGCCTGCCCCACAACATTTCTCACGAAAGACGGCACGCCAATATTCGCAGTCAAAGTTACGAAAATCTTTTTATTCAACCTCATTTTTTCAGATAAATACGTCCGACATAGCACTTTATGTGATTTTTTTGCGTTATATTTGCACCTTATAACACATCAATTCTATATTGTAATGAACATGAAATCAACATTATCTTACTTTATCGCGGTTGTAACGACGTTATCGCTGGCCGCTTGTAGCGATGACAACGAGACCGAAGGACAAGGCGGTATCGAAGTGCCACAACAGGAACTGACATTCAACTCGAACGTAAACGAGAGTTCAATAAGCATAAAGACGACGGGAACATGGACCGCCTCGTCGGACATCAACTGGTGTAAGCCACGCAAAAAGAGTGGCAAAGGCTCCACAAACCTTTCGTTATGGGTCAGCCCGAACATCACAAACAAGGCCCGAAGCGGCAAAATCACAATTAGAGCAAACGGCGAGACAAAGACAATCCCCGTGAGTCAACCGGCATACACGGCCGACACGACATACATCTACCGTCTGCCTGTGATTTTCCACGTATTGTATAAGGACCGCAACGACAACAAGCAGTACGTTCCGCAGAAGTGGCTCACCGAACTGATAGACAGCGTGAACCTCGTCTACAAGCGCAACAACATGAACATACAGTTCCACATGGCACGCATAGACCAGAACGGCGACACCCTGACAGAAGCGGGCGTGATGCGCAAGCAGATAAGCGCGGCAAGCATTGACTGCGACAAATTCCTGCAAGACGATAACCCGACATACGGCAACCTGAACCAGAACTTCCAGCAATACATCAATATCTTCCTATTCAAATTCACCGATGAGAACACAATGGGCATCACCACACTGCCCAATATGCCATCGACAAGGGAATTGGCAGGTCTGAACAGTATGCCGGGAAGCACGCTCCAGAATATCACCAAGCTCGACTCGCCGTGGGGAGTGGCCATAAACAACGACTACATATACGAGATGCAGGAATGGGGATATATCAATCCTATGTATGTAGTTACGACCATCGCGCACGAATTGGGCCATTATCTCGGTCTGCATCACGCATTCTCCGAGGACGAATGCAACGAGGACGACTATTGCGAGGATACGAAAAACTGTGATTACAACGCATATATCGAAAGCATAGTAGACTATCTCAACAACCTGAAAGAAGGCGAGAGTCCGCAAGCATCGGTTCTTCTGACCCGGTCCAACTGCGACGACGGCGAACTGTATCGTGCCGATAACATCATGGATTATATGTACACTCTTGCCGACAAGCTAACCCTCGACCAACGGGCGCGCACTCTCCGTGTGCTCAACTACTGCCCGATGGTGCCTGGTCCGAAGTTGGAGACATACACAAACAGCAAGTCTACACTGATGAACGGGCAAAAGACACGACTCGTGCCCCAGCTCTCCGACTGTCCGAAGTACACTCCGCACAACATCGGAAACATGAGGAGATAGCACGAAACCATATTCCAAAGCAAACGATTGCACAAGAAAATCACGACATTTACATCTCAAAAGCATTGTACTTCTGAACGTAATAACTAATTTTGTTGTGTTGAAACAACAGTAAACAGATTGTATCAGTTTGAGATTATAGTTTGGTTTTTTATAAATTAGAATACACTTTGGATTATGGAAGCAAGAAAAATGGAAGCGAACGAAATGGCAATGACGCAGTCGAACGAGCACGCAGCGAAAGAGTTTAACTTCACAAACTGGCTCATCGACTATATCGACAGTCATTAAGTTCATCCCGATTGCAGAATCGGATCTCTCTATCAAGAGACAGAAAAGAATCAATTACAGACAGAAATGCAGGACTCGCGGCAACGGGAGCCTGCATTTTTTTATTTCCTAAGCCTTAGATCCAAAAATGGCAACTCTATATTTATCAAGTAAGCTACTCTATGTTTATCGGCAGCCTCCTCATCACGTCATAATGCCGGATAAACAAAAAAAGACGCTAACTGCTTGTTTCCTTGCAATTAGCGTCTTTCCTTTGTGGACCAGCCTGGGCTTGAACCAGGGACCTCCAGATTATGAGTCTGTTAAAATAAAATTTTTTAGGGTTTCATAAAATTTTTCTTAGCTTTGTAAGTTGTTGTATAACAATTATTTTTTAACTTTGCAGCGCAAAAGTGAAATTTTAATAAACCTCAATTAATGGGCGGTTTTGTTCGCATTTTGTTCGCAAATTGTTCGCAAGATTCCCACGAGCGAAGCAACAGACCATAGTTATGAAGGCTGAAAAGACATCAATCAAGTGCGGAAAAGTGGACAACTGTTCACTTACTTTAGTTCTCGACAAACGTACCAATAAGAGTACGAATGTATATCCTTTGGCCATCTGTTTTCAGATAGCAGCTAAACGGTATTATTACAAGCTAAAGGATATGGACTATCAGAGCGAGAAGTACTTCAATGACGTATGTAGCGTGAAAGGAGCGAAAAGTTCGCTCATGCCTGTCCATGTCGAATGGCAAAAGATGCTAGAAAGCTACAGGGAAAAACTGGAGAAACTGAGCAAGAAGCAGACTTTAACACTCGACCTTATCCGTACTTATCTGACAGGTGCGGAAATCGAATATGATAAAGCCACATCTTTTGTAGGTGTTTGGGAGAGTATTATTGCCAGGATGAAAGCAGAAGACAGAGTGGGAACAGCAGAGAACTACCAGTGGGCTCTCAACTCCTTCCTTAAATACGTTGGTAATGTGAAGGGCTTCATGGTCGGCAAAAACGTAATTGACAAGTGGAATGATGTAATGAAAAATGGTGTGGTTGAAAACGGCAAGGTCGTCGGAAAGATAGCCGATGCCACCCGTGGTATGTATCTTCGGACTTGTCGTGTGGTATGGAATGAATGCATTCGCCAAGGTTTTCTGACCGAGGACAAATACCCCTTCTCCAACAAGGACAACACGCTCATCTCAATTCCACGAGGTAAACGTCGCCAGCAATCATACCTTAGCGTTGATGAAATGACGGAACTATATAAAGTCTTCGTTGAGAAGCGCTATCCCGAAGGTTGGGATCCTGCTTATAAGAAACGTGCACACGATTCTTTGGGCCTATTCCTGGCACAATATCTGTGCAATGGATTCAATCTTGCCGATGCAGGACGATTGACTTATAACCGTACCTATTTTGCCGAAGGTGGTCGTGCTTTTGAGTTTATGCGGAAGAAAACATCAGCACGAAGTAACAGTATGTCGGTGGTTATCGTTCCTATCATAGAACCACTCAAAGTGATCCTTAATGAGATTGGAGCCAAGCCAGAGAAGGACTCTTACGTTTTTCCACAAATCTTCAATGGAGCCACAGATGAGACCCTGCGTCGAAAGTTGACGGTACAGGAAAACTCCAACATCAAAGACCGCATGAACCGTATATGCAAAGAAGTACTTGGATGGGACAAGGTGGTGTCTGGAACATGGGCGCGTCATTCCTTTGCCACAAATCTGAAACTGGCTGGCGTAGAGGAGTTGTACATCTCTGAAAGTATGGGGCACTCGCAAGGTAACGATGTCACCAGCGGCTATCAGGACATGTATCCTCTTGAAATCCGATTCCGTAACAATAGTAAGTTGCTTAACATCAAAAAGGAAGAAGAACCTATCGACATTGATAGTCTTACTCCTGAACAGATGAAGGAAATGCTAAAGAAGATGATGGGACAACAATAAAAATCGCAATTCGTTGTGATTTTTACATGTTTTTATGGCAATTCATAGTAAATCATACCTAAAATCGCATTTTATTGAGAATTTGCGTCTTTGTTTGAAAAGAATTGCTTATCTTTGCACCGAAATCGCAATATATTGAGATTATGACACAGCAGGAAATAGGGAATGCCATCAAGGAAAGGCGGAAAAAATTGGGTATCAACCAACAAACATTGGCTGACCTGGCGAGTGTAGCTGTTAATACCGTTGTAGCGATTGAACGAGGCGAGGGTAATCCTCAGCTCGCCACCTTGCTCACAATACTCGATACTTTGGGTCTGCAAATAGACATTAACATCAAGCAACTTGACTATGAGACAGTGTAAGGTTTATGTTCATGACATGGAGGCTGGCATATTGCAAGAGACGGATGCCAGGGAATATGTGTTCACTTATGGTAAGGACTACCACGGCGAGCCAGTTTGCCTGACGATGCCTGTCAGGAAAGAGGCATATCACTCCAACCACCTTTTTCCCTATTTCTTTAATATGTTGTCTGAAGGCTCCAATCGTCAGGTGCAATCTATGTTGCTTCACATCGATGAAAACGATGACTTCGGCATTATGCTGGCAACAGCTCAGCACGACACTATCGGAGCAGTAACCGTTAAGCCCTTTTGAATATGGTAGAGATAAACGTATGCCCATCTACATTGCAGGAAGGCTTTACCACCTATTCCCCTGCAGCCCGGAAACAACTATTTGACGGAAAAGAGGTTTCTCATATTCTTGATTTTGACAGCCCCAATAATGATAGTGGTGACAATGAAGCTTATCTGAAGAACGTGGGACGCATCTCGCTCTCTGGCGTTCAGCCCAAGGCGAGTTTGGTGCTGGATAGTGAGGGACATTTGGTAAAGCCAGCCGAAGGTGAACGTGGAACATACATCTTGAAACCGGCTCCTGCATCCTATGCTTTGCTTGACCGCAAGTATTGTCCAGCCAATGAACATCTGACGATGCAGTTGGCTTCTCAAGTCTATCACATTGAGACTGCCGCTAATGGCATTTGTTTCTTCCAAGATGGTGAAGCAGCCTATCTTTGCCGACGTTTCGATGTCGGACCAGATGGACAGAAGTACAGTCAGGAAGATTTCGCCTCGCTGGCAGGACTTACCAATGCCAATGGTGGCAGTGATTACAAATATAGTAATTTGAGCTACGAGGAGTGTGCCGACATCATCCGCAAATACGTCAAGGCTGCTCCCGTTGAAATCCTAAAGTTCTTCCGCATCGTTGTCTTCAACTATCTTACCCTCAACGATGACGCGCATCTGAAAAATTTCTCACTAATCAACCGAGGTGACGGAGAATACCACCTCACCCCTGCCTACGACCTCATCAATACCAGTCTACATTTGAGCATGCCACGCATCTTCGCCCTTGATAAAGGATTGTTCAAAGAAGGCATGCAACTATCCGATACAAGAAGTGTTGGCCGTAAGGACTTCGAGGAGTTTGGTCATCGCATTGGTATGACTGTAAGATTGGTGAAACGGGAATTGGATTTCTTTGCTAAGGAACATCCGTTGGCCAAAGAATTGATCAACCGTTCCTTCCTGTCAGACCCATTAAAACGCAGCTACTGGCTTTCGTACAACTATCGACGTGCAACGTTGGGATTTAAATGATGCGATTACACTTTTCCAAGGTGTTTTTGCCTCTTTTTATACATTTTTCCAAGATTTACATAAGAATGTCCGAATGACTACTTGTTATCAGTAATTCATTTGGGCATTTATGCCGTGTCCGAATCTTGTGGCGGTGGTGGTTCTGCTCCTTCCTCTGGTTGGGGTAAGGATGATGACGAAGACGAGCGTGAGCGGGCTCGCCGTTGCCTCCAGATGGCTCATGCCATGTGCAAGCCACCGCAGAAAAGACGTTCATTCCACCGTTAAACAAATCCCACATATCAATGAGAAGAACAAAACATGTAGAAGAACTCATCGAAGATGACGAGCAGAAGCCTGACTTCGATGACATGATGAACTAAGTCCAGGAAGAGATTGAAGAGCATGATGCCGAGGATGCTGTTGTCAGTCGTGCGCCTGAACTCAGGCAGTTGAGTGAGAACATTGACAAAGCGACCAACACTTGGGTCAATGCTACTCTTCAACTGGAGTCTGCCATCCGTAAGTACAATTCAGCTCAGACTGCTCTTGGCAATGCCGTTGACACTATCAGCGGAAAGGTTGACACCATCAACACCCACATCGACAATGTTCTGAAGGATGCCCCAACCAAGTTGAAGGTTTCAGTCAGAGTCGATGATGTTGACTGGAAGAAGATTCAGGACATGTTCGACAAACAACATGAATGGATGATCACTCAGATGCAGAAGCATATCCGTGAGGTCAATCAAATGTTTTATGAAGAACGCAAAAGGGTTCAGGAAAGGTACAAGGAGTACGACGGAACCTACCTCGGACACTATGTGCAGTATTTCTTCTGGTTCTTCTTTGTCCTTGGACTCGTTATTTTCGGCTTGGCTATCTTCCTGATGCTCGATAGCAACTACCACTGGACGAAGTAATCTAATGTTCCCAACATGGCTTGTGGGATTCATTTTGGGAACAACAAACCCACTGACAATCGGCATTTCTGCTAAAAATCAGTGGGGCTGTTTGTTTTGTTGTCAATCTTAATAAGATTAATAGATGTTATTTTCTCTATATCCTGGCAGAATAATGATTTTTGCAAATCCTTCATTGCTTTTCATGCTTTCTAGTACATGAGGCGGATCGATGTGTTTGAACATTATTTCGTACGTATCTCTCATAAACACGAAAGAAGAATTATCCTCTCTAATTCGTCTCGTGCCTTGCGTGAACAAGTCGCCAATTTTGCCAGACAGGACATCATCTTTTTTGAGATAGCCTAAGAAAGTTGCATAAGTGGTTCTGCCACACTCATGGAAGCTAATGCAAAAGTAATAGTCTGTAACACTAAACTCTTTATGCATTTGATAGGCAGGGATGTTCAATACATAATTTGCTCTAAATCTATTACTCTTTCGGTGCATAGATTTTATATCCACCGAAAAATTCTCTTGGTTCAGTTTTAGCAAGAAGTCTTGACCAAAGTCTTGACCATCAATAGCACCAAATGACCTTGTAGGACGAGGGAGTCCGTAAGCATCTGCAAAAACCACTTCTCCCAATGTGCCAGTGAAACGGAACTCTCGTTGTCTTCTCTTTCCATCTGGATCATTAGCAAAAATGTCAGTAACAGGATGGTGTGCGATTGAATAATCAACTAATTCATAGGCATACCTCTTCTGCTCTTCTGAAACAGCAAGTTGAAATACATATCTTTCTTCCATCATTGAGCCATTATTGTATGATAAACTTTGTCTATGAAGGTTTCGTAGTCATTAAGAACAACAGCAGATTCCATTGTATCAAACTTGTCCTTTGATACGGTAATTGAGAAGTCAAGATTTCTGTAATAATCCATATAGTCACTCTGGTTGCTCAGACGGGCATTATCAGGAATATGCACTACGTAAATGAGCGTTTTATTTGGAGTGTGGAAGAATACGTCCACATTGTCCTTAGATAGAACAACATATTTCTCCGCATTGTGCTCAGTGAATGTCTCCCATTTTTGAATAGACTTATTTGTGTCCTTCTTGTAATAAGGCAGACGGTCTAAGATTATGAAAATCTGAAAATAAGGACATTTGTTTGCTCTGATGTTCGCTGTCTCTCCCAACATATTCTCAAAATAGTTGTTTGAGTTCTGCGAATAATTCTGCATAACAAATTTAACAGCAAGACCAGCAACTGCCTTGCGTCTCTTTGTTACTGTTATATCTACCCATTTTTCAATGTAGCGACCTTGAATCTGTGCTTCTTTGTCAGCACCATAACCCTGAGATATTATCTCATAGTCACCACCCAATCTTCTGTGCAAATCGCGTGCGATTGCACCATGAAGCGGTTTAAGTTTATCCGTACTTCTTGATGTTCCCTTTTGAAGGAAACGAAAGAAAGAATTAGAGATAACTTTCAAAAATTCCGCGTTCGTTAGCGGGAATGAAATGCTTTGCTCTTTCATGTTGTGAGATTTTATAATTGAGATATTGTTCAAGATCTTTTGAGCTATATGTATAGTAGCCACCACTCTTGTAGTTTTTCAACATGGCAAGATAGTTGATGAACTCTTCTGATTTTATTGCACTTTCCAGTATATCGAAAGGAACCTCTGTCAGAATATACAAACCACTATACAAGCCAGACCCAACAGGAACGTCAATTAACTTTATCGTCTTGACTTCCTTAATGATAGAGTTGATAGAGTATTTCATTGAATACACATCTTTTAGAGCCTGAGTCCGACCATAAAGGTACCAGTCTGGCTTTTGCTCTTCTGTATGTTTTTTCAACAAGTCTGCTTTGTGCTTCTCCAAATATTCAGCTATCTCTGGATGTGAAAAGATTTCCTCTTTTGACAAAGGCTTTCCTTTTGTGTCATAAGGGAAAAAACCTTGATGCCACTTACCAGTAGATGCCTTCAAAATCGGTATAGTTAATGCTTTGAAAGGTACATCTTTAATAAATACCTTATCTGCTAGTGTGGCAAAACCGTTTTTTACCTGTACAAATCTATGAGTAGGAGGTGTTTTGATAGCACGAAGCATCGCCAAATCCTTGCTGGAAGCAACATAGAAATTATTGCCTATCGACATTTGCTCATAAGTGAATGAGTCCACATATACCTTGTCATGGCTTTCCTCCGAATACATGTAGTATTCTATTTGATTGTTAGTGTGTTGCAAATCAAATAGAGCAATCATTGTATATGTTGTAGCATTCTCAAATGCCTGATAATGTCCTAAATCAATTAAACCGACAAGGTTTCTGTAAGACATTATGTACTTACGCATGTTTGTGGCTGCAAGACTCGACAACCATGAACTAGGGGTAATATAACACAACTTGCCTGTCTTGTTTAACATGCGCAATCCAAGTTCATAGAATACCAGATAAAGGTCTGTCATTCCATCCTGTGCGAAACTGAACGATTTTACTTCCTCATAGTCATCTTCCAAGTTGTGAACTCTTACATAAGGAGGATTTCCGATAACATAATCCATCACTCCATTATATTGAGTTACAGACAATGCACTGGTATTAAGCACATTCCACTTAACATCTTCTACTCCATGCTCAGAGGCAATAGTAGTCAGATTATAAAGACAGTTTTCGTATGCAATGGGGTCTAACTCTATTCCGTGTATATACTGTTCCAGTTCTTCCTTAAGTCCATTTGTAGAATCATGTAGGGCTATGAAATCACAACAATACCTATTAGTAATTTCACAAAGGAACGCACCATCACCACAGCTGTTATCAATAACATGCTTTTGCAGAATATTCCCTTGGGTATATCCTGCATAATCTAAGATACTTATCACCAGAAAGTCGGGTGTAAACACCTGACCACTGTGTTTTACCATACGATTAGAATTGTTGTCTGTCATTGTAATCTTTATTTTTCTAAGTTTACAACTTGTTTAGCAATCAAATCCCTCATATCAACAGAAAGTATTTCAGAGATATTATGGAGCGTTTCCAAACTAGGCTGAGTCTTGTTTAAGCACCAAGCATTAACTGTGCCAAAGCTTTTATTTAGCTGTTTTGCTAGCCAAGTTTGTGAGATGCCTTTGGAATCTAAGATTTCCTTTAGTCTGTTTAACTGCATAATTTTATATATTTTAATTGAGCAAAATTATAAATTTCGGCTGATATAACCAAATTTTTTTAATAATTTTGTATATTATCAAACAATATACGCACACTTTTCCTTCTAAATGACATTTTGATGTGGTAATTTGACGCATTTAATCAGCGCATAACCCCACCTTTACTAGCAAATTCTGTTACGGTTTTGGGGGCTATGAAATCTTTACTCAAATGACGAAATCGGAAAATTTCATTTGTTTTCCGTGTTAAGATATGTTAAGCAGGTGTTTACATTTTGGGGTTTTTGATTTTTTTGTTTCCAGTTTGTTTCTTTTGGTTGTTTTTGCTTTGGGGAGGGTTGATATTCAGTACTTTACAATCTTAAAGCAGATTTTCAAGAAGATAATCACGATGACACTTGCCTAGGTATTACTCTGGCGACCGCAGATCTCTTTGGCTTGGCGACCTTAAGCAGGAACTACATTTGGTTCTTTATGCTTATGTAATATCACAGAACTTCAAAGGCACTCAAATGGTAGAATTGCGTAAACTCAATCAGTTTGTTTACGCATTGTTTACGCAGAGAAAGAAAAAAGCACTTGCGATTGCTCGTAAGTGCTTGATTTTTAACGTGGACCAGCCTGGGCTTGAACCAGGGACCTCCAGATTATGAGTCTGTTGCTCTAACCAACTGAGCTACAAGTCCTGAACTACTTGAATTCGGCTGCAAAGGTACAATAATTAATTGAAAACGGCGAAAGAAGAATGAAATATTTTTTCGTTTTAACAAATAAAAAGAGTAAAAAGAGAAAGTAACTATCAATCTTAAGGATAAAAAAGAAGGAATATAATCTTATCTAAAGAATAAAAAGAATAGGTAAACAGGACGTTAAATTATATTGATTTTAGATTGTTATGCCGACTGTAATAACCCAACATTATAAGAAATACAAAATGTTGGGAGGCTAAATGCGTTATTTCGAGGATTTTACCTAATTTTGCACGAAACTTAACAATATGCCGACAAATGCAACAAGCACGTCGAGGAAACTGGCAGTTGACAGAGACATAATGCAACAGGCTCGTCGGGAAAACAAGCAATCAACAAGAAACGAAAAAACAATGAAGATAGAAAAGGGAATTAAAAACATAATATTCGACCTCGGAGGCGTACTCGTGGGACTCGACAAGAACCGCTGCGTGGAGGCGTTTCGCAAGATTGGGGCAGACGACATAGCCTATTTCGTGGACGAACACCGCGTGGAAAGCCTGTTCTTCGACTCGGAAGTGGGCAACATCTCGCAGGCGGTATTCTGTCAGCGGGTGCGCGAGCTGACGAAAAAAGACATCCCCGACAAGGACATCGTGTGGGCGTGGAACGAACTGCTGACGGGCATTCCCGACTTCAAAAAGGAGTGTCTGCTGCGACTGAACAACGATTACAGGCTGTTTCTGTTGAGCAACACGAACGTGATGCACTGGACCAAGTGCGCCCAAGACTTCTTCCCTTTTCACGGATGGGGCGTGAACGACTACTTCGAGCAGGTGTTCCTGTCGTATGAGATGCACCTGATAAAACCGTCGGAAGAGATTTTCAAGCGCGTACTCGATGAGGCCGGCATCATGGCTGAGCAGACTTTGTTTGTCGACGACTCGGCAGACAACTGCCGGGCTGCGCGCGAAGTCGGCATAAAAACGTTCTTAAACGAAAAACCCGACGACTTTTTTACCCGATGAAATGGGAGAAAAACAACAAAAAAACAGCAGAAAATGAAAGTTTACGGTAAGGAGTTTTTTACTGGAAATCCAATCAGCAACGATCACGACAAACGTCTGACAGAGGAGATTATCAGGCCGCAGGTAGCCACGATAGGCTTCTTCGACGGCGTGCATCGCGGCCATTGCCATCTTATCGACCACGTGCGGAGCGTGGCCGAAGCCTCGGGAATGGAGTCGATGGCCGTAACATTCGATAACCATCCGCGCCGTGTGCTCGATCAGGATTATTGCCCCCAAATGCTTTCCACGCTCGACGACAAACTTCTCTTGTTGTCGAAAGCCCATATAGACAACTGTGCCGTATTGCCGTTCAGCCGCAGTCTCGCCTCGCTGTCGGCCCGCGAATTCATGCAGAAGATACTGCACGACAAGCTGAATGTGCGCAAGCTCGTCATCGGATACGACAACCGGTTCGGCCACGACCGCACCGATGGATTCGAGGATTATGCAAGATACGGCCGCGAGATGGGCATAGAGGTGATATGCAGCGATGCCTATATATATAAAGGTGTAAGGGTAAGTTCGTCAGTGGTGCGCTCCTACATCGCCAAAGGCGAAATCCGGCTCGCCAACGACTGTCTGGGCCATCCCTATACGATAACCGGCAAGGTGGTTGGAGGGTTTCGCGAAGGTCGCAAGATAGGTTTTCCGACCGCCAACATCGCCATCGACGACCCGTGCCGGATGATACCAGCCAACGGCGTTTATGCCGTAACGGTGCGCATCCCCGGTTCGATGGAGCAGAAACACGCGATGATGAACATCGGAAAAAGGCCCACATACAACGGACACGAGGTAACGCTTGAGGCACACATACTGAATTTCCGTGACGACATCTACGGACAGACGGTCAGCGTCTCGTTTATCAGCAGGATACGCGACGAGCGCAAATTCGCCGACGTAGAGGAACTGACGCACCAACTGCACGAGGACGCGAGAATCGTAGAAGAAATATTAAAAAACGAGATAGAATAATGAACAGACCATTAAAAAATTTTCTTGACGTACTATTATGTATAGCTATATTTGCCGTTGTGCAGATTTTCATACAGTTGGCAGTAGCAGGAATCTACAGTTTTGTGAAGGAAGTAGACTTCACGACTGTCTCCGACGGGCTGACGGCAGGCAAATACAGCGATTTAATCGTGATTTCATCAGTACTCAGCAGTCTGGTAACACTGCTGGTTTTCACGTTCGGCAAATTCGCCGTCATCAGCCGCAACTACCTCGCTTCGCATCCCTGGGGCACGCTCGCATGGGTGGCATTGCTATCATTGGGCCTCATCCTACCCGCCGAATGGGTTTATGAGCGTTTGCAGATAACGATGCCCGAATCCACGGAAGCCATGTTCGAGGGCATCATGCGCGAGCCGTTGGGCTACATGGCCATCGGAATTTTCGCCCCTGTGGTAGAGGAAATAGTCTTCCGCGGCGCCATCCTCCGCATCCTCCTCGGCCTTTTCAGCCGCAGTTGGCATTGGGTGGCAATCATTTTCTCGGCTCTGATATTCGGCGCGATACATCTGAACTTGGCTCAGGGACTGCACGCTTTCGTCATCGGACTGCTTCTCGGCTGGATGTATTACCGCACGTCGAGCGTTGTTCCCGGCATCCTTCTGCACTGGATAAACAACACCGTGGCCTACCTGATGTTCCATCTCATGCCGCAGTTTGGAGACGGCAAACTCATAGACTTCTTCCACGGCGACGAGTCGCTGATGTATAAAGGTCTCGGCTGCTCGCTTCTGATAATCCTTCCGTCGCTATTCCAGATAGCAAGACGGATGAAGCGAACCGACAGATAAGTGACACTTTTAGACGATTTTTTCGCGTTTTCTTTATAAAACAGACTGTTAACCTGCATTATTCATACTGTTTCGCTATGAATAATGCAGGTTAATAATTTCAAAACCCATAACTACAAATTTCATACATGGCCTTTGTACAATTAGTACAAGGCTGTTGTACAATTGCTACAAGGCCTTTGTACGAAAAGTACAAGACGTTTGTACAAATAGTACAAAGCCTCTGTACTATTTCGACTGTGCGAACCTTAGCTTTTATTCCTGCATCCTCCTACCTCAGAAAAAGCATTTCTCAATCTCCATCCCACTCCCCAATCATCTGGATTAGGGGCTTTATCATCCGCAAAAAGGAGTATTAACGAGCATTCGGTTAAAAATAATTGTATGAAATTTTGTTGTTTATGTAAAAAACACTATATTTGCAAAATAAATCTACTATTTCTATAAATAATTAAAAAAGCAAACGCCGCACATCTGTCTACACATTATTATAATGTTATTACAGACCACGGAAAAGAAAACAACCACTATCTATAAATCCTCCGCCCGACTTGAGAACCCGATGAAAAGGCCTCTTTTCGGACAAAAACAGCGATTGAACAAACTATAATATCTTTAATAACTAAATTAAAAACAATTATGTCTGGTAATTTGAAAACTTTTCGAATTGCGCTCGTAATGTTCTTTATCCTCATCGGGGGGAGCATTGTCTCGGCGCAAACAGTCAAGGGAAATGTTAAGGATTCGACCGGTGAGCCTATCATCGGAGCGACAGTTCAGGAGAAAGGCGGACAAGGCGGTGCTGTAACCGACCTTGACGGCAACTTTACTCTGAACCTTACCGGCAGCAAGCATCTTGTAATCTCATACATCGGTATGAAGACCAAGACCGTAAACGCTGCAGGAAAGACCACCATCAACGTGGTGCTTGAAGACGACGCCACATCACTTAACGACGTTGTCGTAATCGGTTATGGTACCGTACGCAAGAAAGACCTCACTGGTTCTGTTGCATCCGTAAGTTCTAAGGAACTGGCAAACGTGCCTGTATCAACAGCGGCAGAAGCCATGCAAGGAAAGATGGCAGGTGTGAACGTAATGACCACCGAGGGTTCTCCTGATGCAGAAATAACCATCCGCGTGCGTGGTGGCGGTTCGCTTTCTCAGGACAACTCACCTCTTTACATCGTAGACGGCTTCCCAGTATCAAGCATCAGCGACATCGCTCCAAGCGATATTGAGACTATCGACGTACTGAAGGATGCTTCTTCTACCGCCATCTATGGTGCACGTGGTGCCAACGGTGTCATCATCATTACTACAAAGAACGGTTCAGAAGGCAAGGTACAGGTGAACTTCAACGCATCACTTGGTATCCGTAAGATTTCAAATGAAATCGAAGTACTCGACCCTTACAACTATGCCCTCTATCAGTATGAGATTGGCGACAAGACCGGTTATGGTAATTATGACGACCTTGAAATATGGAAATCAGTAGCAGGACACGACTGGCAGGATGAGGTATTCGGTCGTACAGGCCAACAGAGAATCTACAACGTTTCTGTAAACGGCGGTTCAAAAGAGACAAAATTCAATGTCAGCTATTCACGTACCGATGACAAGGGTATCATGATGTCTTCCGACTTCACTAAGGATAATATTAACGCCAAGTTGAACACGACCCTTAACAAGTGGCTCACACTCGACTTCAATGCTCGCATGAGCTATCAGGTTGTCAACGGACTAAGTTCAGGTGCTGAAGTTACAGACAACAACATTACCAACTCTATTGTCGGCAAGACTATCAAGTTCCGTCCAATAGACCCACTTAACGACGGTCTCGACGAAGACGATGAAAACACATCCAACCGTGAGGCAAGTCCATACGACGCTCTTAAAGACACTTATAAGCAGCAGAGACGTTTCCGTCAGAACTACAACATAGGTTTAAATTGGAAACCGTTCAAGCACATCACCGTTCGCAGCGAATTTGGATACGGATGGTATAACACGAAGTTGACATTCGCTCAGGGATGCTATGCTTCAAAGAACTCTAAGTTAGGTTATCCGGGAAGACCCCAGTCTGAGATTGACAGAGACGAGACAAGAAACTGGCGTAACGCTAACACCATTACATACGACAACAAGAACATCTTTACCAAGAACGACCGTTTGAACGTTCTCGTAGGTCAGGAATGGTCAAGTTCAAGCACTGAGTCATACGCATCTTATTCTGTAAACTTCCCTACCTCAATGACATTGGAGGAAGTTCTCGCTAATCAAGGTTCAGGTCTTGCGCTCAACAATTATAGCAATATCGCCCGCAAAGACAATATGTTCTCTTTCTTCGGACGTTTGAACTATACATACGCAGACAAGTATCTCTTTACAGCCACACTGCGCGCAGACGGCAGTTCTAAATTTGCGAAAGGCAACCGCTGGGGATATTTCCCTGCTGCCGCTATCGCATGGCGCATCAGCGACGAGGAATTTATGAAGGGTATCAGTTGGCTCTCAAACTTGAAGGCGCGTTTGAGCTTCGGTACAGCAGGTAACAACCGTATCAAGAGCGGTCTTATCGAGACGACATACAGCCTCAGCGACGCTACCGCAAAGGCTCCTTATTTCGATGAGACAGTAGATGTCATGTTGACACACAGCACTCTCGCAAATCCCAATTTGAAGTGGGAAACAACAATCACACGTAACTTCGGTATCGACTACGGATTCCTCAAAGGGCGCATCAGTGGTACCATCGACTTGTATTGGAATACGACAAAAGACCTGCTGATGCAGACCCAGATTCCTACAATCTCAGGTTATCAGTATCAATATCAGAACTTCGGCAAGACATCTAACAAGGGTATTGAGTTCGCTGTAAACGCTGTAATCATCGACAAGAAAGACTTTACCCTCAACTTCAACGGTAACATTTCTTACAACCGCAACAAGATTGACGAATTGAATACAGATACTGAGTTCCAGAACTATAAATGGGCTGGAAGCACATTCGACGATAATGAAAACTTCAGAATCGTAGAAGGCGGTCGTCTTGGTGAAGTATGGGGCTACAAGACAAATGGTTTCTATACAGCGTATGACGAGCAGACAAATCCTAATGGCGACTTGATTTGGAACGGTTCGGCATGGGCACTTCGCGATGGCGTGAAAGACGAAGGTACAAAAATTATAGGAGGCACTCTGAAACCAGGAGCAATTAAGGTCGAAGTTGACGAGAACGGCAAGGCTCTGAAGCAGCGTCTCGGTAACACCATAGCTCCCTGGCAGGGCGGTTTCGGCCTCAATGCCACATTCCACGGTTTCGACGCATCTATATTCTGCAACTTCTCACTTGGCAACCAGCGTGTAAATGGTGCCAAGATGGTGGCAGGTTTCTACGGTCAGGCACGCAAGGGATATAACCTCCACGGCGATTTTAGCAACAGATATACAGGTGTCGATATAGCAACAGGCCTCGACTTGTATAATCCAGCCAATGCTGATGTCGTTGCAGCATACGGAAGTCCGGAGGCTGCGATAGCACGTCTGAACGAGATAAATGCTAATGCATCTATATATAATCCTGTTGTTACCAACAAGCTCTCGATGATTAGCGACTATGTAGAGGATGCTTCATTCCTGCGCGTACAGAACCTTACAATAGGTTATACATTGCCAAAGAACATCGTAAACAAGATTTTCCTCAGCAATGTACGCTTCTACTTCACAGGCTATAACCTGCTCACTCTTACCGGATATACCGGTTCTGACCCTGAGGCAGACGTAAGTAGCAAGAAAAATCCTATGTGTCCGGGTATAGACTACGCTACATATCCAAAGAGCCGTCTGTATGTATTCGGAGTAAATGTTTCATTCTAACCAACAACAAGAATTTACATCATGAAGACAAATATAATAAAGACATTGTTATTAGGCACTTTGGCTGTGTCTGCAACGTCATGCAACGATTTCCTTGACCAAACATCAGCTTCTGAGCATACGCCAGAGAACGTATGGAACTCGCCTTATTATTCAGGATTGGTACTGAATAAAGCGTATGGAAGTCTCACTGAAGACGGTACATACGCTCAGGTAATGGCTTTTACCACTTCACTCAACACGGATATAGAGCTGGTTGACGCAGGTGATGCTAACAGCTATACCGCACAGGGAAGTGAGAGAAGCTACATGAACTACAACGCCATGGCCGGTGGCTGGAGCAAAGCACAGACCGCATGGGACAATCTATACACAGGAATTGAATACTGTAACAACGTTATTGACGGAATAAACGGAAGCTCGGCAGCGACACCGGAGACTTCAGAAGGTCGTCAGATGCTTGCTTACAAGGGCGAAGCCATTACGTTACGTGCAATGATGTATTTTGACCTTATCCGAAACTTCGGTGACGTTCCATTGAAACTGTCTGAAACAACTACAGATTTGGGAAATGTGTATCTTGAGAAAACAGACCGAGACGAGATAATGGATAAACTTATAGAATCTCTCGAAGAGGCTATAACCTTATTGCCGTGGGCCGGAGAAAGTGGCTATACCACAGAGCACGTAACCAAAGGATATGCACACGCTCTTTTGGCTCATATCGCATTGCAGCGCGCCGGTTGGGCTATCAGAGAACACGCTAAAGAGGGATATGAGACCGCTACGGAAAACAGCGACCCTACATATCCGACACAGCGTCCAGCAGCTTCAGAGCGCAAGACATACTATGAGTTGGCTTTGGTTCATCTCAATGAAGTGATAAACAGCGGTGTCCACCAGTTGAATCCTAGTTTCGAGAACCAGTGGTATCTCGTAAACCAGAGGACACTCGACACAAAATATCATGAGAATATGTTTGAAGTTCCGATGGGACTCAACAAGAGTGGTGAGCTTGGCTATACCGTTGGTGTGCGCATCAGTGGCGCATCTCAGAAATACGGGCCTAAGGGAAACTCTTCCGGTAAAGTAAAATTGACAGCTCCTTTCTTCTGGTCGTTCGACCACAAAGACCTTCGTCGCGACCTCACCTGCGCTACATACGAGTTGAAAGAGGAGGACGGTGTTCTTAAAGAGAATATGCAGAAAAACGAACCATTCAAAATATACGTAGCAAAATGGGATATCCGTAAAATGAACGAGGAATGGCGTACAGCCGCTAAAGGTAGTACAGAAAAAGTGCCGACAGGTATCAACACTGTCAAGATGCGTTATCCGCAGGTTCTTCTCATGTACGCAGAGGCTCTCAACGAACTTAACGGCAATCCGGATGATGCCACAGGAGGTGCTGGTATGACTGCCCGTCAGGCTCTCGCCGAGGTTCACACACGCGCATTCGCCGACAGAGATAAGGCCGAAGCAGAGACATACGTTAACGGAATACCATCAAACAAAGACGCATTCTTTGAAGCTTTGGTTCAGGAGAACGCATGGGAGTTCGCCGGAGAAGGCGTTCGCAAGTTTGAACTTGAGCGCTGGAACTTACTGAGCAAGAAGATTGACGAGTTCAAGGAAACATTCAAATATCAGTTCGAGAATGAATATCCTAAGAATTTGTATTTCAAGACCATCACAGAAGGAAGCGAAGTTAAGATTGATATGTCCTCTGTATGCTGGTATGCTGAGCCAGAAGACAAGACTGGATACACATCAGTAGCATGGTGGGGTACTGCAAAGGACGACCAGACTAACCCAGACAAAAACCCAATGCTCGCACTCGAATACATCAGTGCCGGTCTGAACTCTACGGTAAAGAACCGTTACCTCATGCCTATCGCGACAAGTACTATTGCTGACGCACAAGGCAAAATAGCAAATTCGTATGGTTTTTAAGTAATAATAGAAAAAGTATATGAAACTCAAATTAATAAATACAAGCGTTTTAGGAGCATCTTTGCTCCTAAGCGCAGTATCGTTCACCTCTTGCTGTGACGATAACGACTGGGACGTGGACGGCAACTATGACCGTATGTTCCACACCACATCACTGAGCGTTGACGCAAAAGACGACAGGGTCGGCGTCATTTTTGACAAAGTTCCCGGTGCAATAAGCTATCAAGTGGAAATAAACCGCGATACCTTATACGATGATATAGAACTCAACGCAAACGGAAACAGTATCATACAAGAGCTTACGACTTCACCCGACACGATCTACGATCTCGAAGGAACAACCAAATATTTCCTACGTATGCGCACTTTGGGCGAAAACGGAAAGGTAAGTAAGTGGAAATACCTTGCTAAATACAGTTTCAGGACTAAGAGCGAGCAGATAATCAGCAACATTGTACCGGCTTCAAGAAGCGCAAAGGTCTATTTCAACGCAGCGAAAACAATAGACCGAGCATTCGTCTACAAGGATGAAGACTCTGTAAAGATTGACAATGAAAATATTGACTTCGAGAATGGAGAAATCAATGTAACAGGCCTCAAAGCAAATACAACTTACAGGGTGAAGTTGTGGAACGGCGAGAACTGCCGTGGAAATATGTCTTTCAAGACAACGGAAGATTTCCCAGAGGGATATGATGTCATAAACTTAAGTATCAATGACGACCTTAACGAAATCCTTGCCACATCATCTAACAGCAAAGTTGTGATACTGATGCCACAGGGTATGGAGTACTTCATGCCAAAGGGAACAGACGGAACTTACACAACGCCGGTTATCCCAGAAAACATAACAAGCGTTTATTTCTGGGGAGCAGTAGGCGAAAGTCAGCCGACATTCCATGCAAGAGGCATCAACGTCAATGGAAACAAGGATATTGTACGCTTCTACAACCTCAATCTCGTAAACGAAGGAACTGGAGCAGACTATATATTGAACATCTCGGGCAGTAACGACATCAACAAGATACAGATTGATAAGTGTTCCGTTAGTAAGACTCGCGGTGTTGTCAGATTCCAAAGCATCAACGGCGGAACGGTAAACGAAATCACCATCAACAACTGTATGATAAGCAACATCGGTTCTTATGGAGTATTCAATTCTAAAGGCCAAAAGGCTCTAAACATCGGAACTCTGAATCTCACGAACAGTACTATATCTGGAGTTGCTGCCGGAGCTTTGATTAATGCCGATCAAAGCGGCATGAACATAAATGTAGATCATTGTACAATATATAATAGTGTTCAGGCTGGAAAATCCCTTATTGATGTCAACAAGCTGACGGATATCGTTCCAAACATAAGCAATACACTTATCGGACCGTTCAACGGAAGCGACGGTACTAAGACCATAAAGGGATGCAGCATGAAGGGACAAGTAAACGTAAGCAGCACATTCTATACAAGTGACCAGCTTTGGAACTCAGGATTTGAACTGGGTAATGATATCCCTGCGACCTCTAAGGACTTCTGGACCGACGCAGTTAATGGCGACTTCACTATAACAGTCGCATACCGTGACACTTACGGCCAGTATGGTGATCCACGCTGGGTAACTGAATAAACAAATTAATAATTAAAACCGAAAGAGGCTGGGTCGTAATGTTTACGGCTCAGCCTCTTTGTTTTATGTCTTACAGCAGATACAAGAAAAGCTGCGCCTATTGACACAGCCCCATCTCATATAAAGGTTCATTTCTTATCTCAGTATTATGCCTTTAGCATAATGCCCGAACATTTATTACAATCTCATTCTACCGATGTCGGAATGTATCAAAATAGCAAATGCCATTTGGCTTACTCGATTTTCCATTCCTCTATGCCTCGTGTCTCTGACGAGAAGTTGACACCTATCTTATATATCTGCCTGCCGTCAGACTTGAATGGCTCAGCGTAGCCCTTGTCATCTATCTGCTTTAGAGCTTCGTCCGCCGTACCGTCGAGCTTCAATTCCATCACGTAGATGTAGTCTTTCGTCTTCATCACAATGTCCATGCGCCCGCGGCTTGTCGTGCGCTCAACCTCGGTGAAGAAGCCCATCATCTTGAATATGAGGTACATGGAGTTTTGGAAGTACTTCTCCATCTTGCCCGTTATCTTGTAGTCGGAGTCCGCGAAGAGCGATTGCAGGCGTTCCATGAAACCGTCCGGGTTGCCCCTCCTTATGTCATTGATGAAGTTGGCAATATAGAACTCGCTCTTATTCTCCTCTATCGGGGTGTAAAGAGGCAGCAGGTACTTGACGAAACCGTTCTCCACCTCCTTGTTGGGGAATCCCAATCTGTAGATTTTGAATTCCCTGTCATAGTCCTTTATTGTGAGGTATCCGCTCTGATATATTACCGGTATGGGGTTCTTCGACATCGAGTCGACGCTGTTCAAGATGTCCGCCGACACCATCTCCTCCTGCAGGTTGTTGAGGTTGTAGTCGGCCTGCTTCAGCAGGTAGACAAGGAACGATGGTGTGCCGGTCTCAAACCAATAGTCGCCGAACTTCATGCTGTCGAGCGTGTTAAGCAGACTGAACGGGTTGTATATTCCCGGTGTGCCGGTCTCAAAGTGGTAGCCGTCATAGTCCTCCTTCAGTTTGGCGTAGCACTCCTCCTTTGTCATGGCATTCAGCCGACCAAGTTCCGAGACATCCTCATCAAAGTTGTCGTGGATTTCCTCCTCCGTGACACCGCAAATATCGATATAGCGGTTGTCCATCGAGATGTCCTTCAGGTTATTCAGGTCGCTGAATACGCTCACCTTGCCGAACTTCGTCACTCCTGTCA
>ERZ809407.806-NODE-806-length-32019-cov-21.305250_pt1 | contig 32019 bp, 28 predicted proteins | sample MGYA00520792_ERZ809407 | MGnify/ENA primary metagenome ERZ809407 (study PRJEB31576, sample SAMEA3212665) | Homo sapiens | biome: human-gut; feature: human gut; material: fecal | place: Sweden | collected 2012 ...
CACTCGGCAATTTAAGAGTAAACTCTTATTGCACTCATTTGCATTATCTTTGTATAAGATAAACTGCACTCGGCAATTTAAGAGTAAACTCTTATTGCACTCATTTGCATTATCTTTGTATTGAATAAAAACATACTTTCGGAAGTTATAGAAAAGGAGATACTAACCATGCAAGACTATGCTACATCAACAGGGGGGAAGACTAAGTATGCCGACTACATAGAACAGATAGAGATAGAGTCGCTATGGAGCGGTAAGAAACACATTGTCTGGAATCTCGACAGGAAAGTGAATATCCTGAGCGGAATAAACGGTGTGGGAAAAAGCACTATATTAAATAAGGTGGTGCGGGGCTTGTCGCAGGGCGGAGAGTTCCCCAGTCATCTGCTGAAGGGGGTGCATCTGAAGGTGAATCCGGCTGACGCGAAGTGGATTCGCTTTGATGTAGTGAGGTCGATAGACCGCCCCCTGATGAACTCGGACATGATTACGAAACTCGATTTGTCGCTCGCAACGGAGTTAGATTTCCAACTTCATCTGCTGCAACGCAAGTACTTGGACTACCAAGTAAACGTGGGCAACAGGATAATAAGCTGTCTTCAGAGCGGAGAACCCGACGCTGCGGCCAAAGCTCACGACTTCTCGCTGCCCAAGAAACGCTTCCAGGACATCATAGACGACCTGTTTTCGGAGACGGGAAAGAAGATTATACGCACCGAAAACGAGATACGCTTCTCGCAAATCGGTGAGACTCTGGTGCCGTATCAGTTATCGAGCGGCGAGAAGCAGATGCTCGTGATATTGCTGACAGTGCTCGTAGAGGACAATCAGAACTACGTTTTGTTCATGGACGAACCCGAAATCAGTCTGCACGTAGAATGGCAAAAGAGGCTCATCGACCTTATCTTAGAACTCAATCCGAACGTGCAGATAATACTGACGACGCACAGTCCGGCGGTGATAATGAACGGATGGATTGACAAAGTGACGGAAGTAAGCGACATCACGATGTAAGGCCGCTTCGCTCTCAGGGCGTGAAGGTGTAAGGTTATAAGGTGAAATTGCCTGAGAAAAAGGAAAAAACACATCTCGCCTGATAACCTGATAGCGAAGCGACCTAAAGACCTTAAAACCTTAAACAGTATGAAACGGCTGAAAGAACAGATTACATCGGACTACTTGAAGGCGGCGAACATGATGCGTTCTAAGTCGGCACGCCGGAGAATCGTGGCTTACGTGGAAAGCTACGACGATATTTTCTTCTGGCGTACGATACTGAGCGGATTCGAGAACGAAAGCCGTTATTTCGAGGTAATGCTGCCATCGCACTCCAATCTGCAACGCGGAAAAAAGTCAGTATTAATGAATCTGATTTCAAAAAGCGTGGGTGAAGACATGATTGCCTGCGTGGATGCCGACTATGACTACCTGCTTCAGGGTGCGACGGAGATGTCGAAGACGGTCATCAGCAACCCTTACGTATTTCATACATACGTCTATGCCATCGAGAACTACCAGTGCTATGCGCCGAGCCTGCACAACGTGGCAGTATCGGTGACGCTCAACGACCACGCGATATTTGACTATACCGACTATATGAAGCAGTTTTCAGAGGCTATTTTCCCTCTTTTCGTATGGAGCATCTGGCACTATCGCAACGGAAGCTACGGGCATTTCACTATCAGCGACTTCAATAAGGTAATAGAATTGGCCACGTTCAAGAAAGGCAACCCCTACGATGCCATCGTCCATCTGCGCCATAAGGTGGGGCGGCGCATCGCTTCCTTGCAACGGCAGTACCCGAACGCTAAGGAGAGTTATATCGCATTGAAGGACGAACTGAAACAGCTTGGCGTTACTCCACAGACTACTTATCTTTATATACAGGGACATCATCTGTTCGACAACATCGTCGTGCCGATGCTGAAACGCGTCAGTGACCTGCTGATAAGGGAACGCGAAACGGAAATCCACCGTACAGCGAAGCATAACACGCAACGGCATAACGAGCTGTCATGCTACAGTCACAGCACTGAACCTATCGTTCCGGCCTTGAAACGCAACGTTGGCTACGTTATGTCCGAGCCTTTCAAGCGGCTCTACAACGACATTCAGCGTTTCCTTGACGGCACAACAGACAAGTTGACCGGCGAGGATGGAGGAGTGAAAATCACTCCCCTTACGGCAGAAGCACCACACCTTCCTGCTTCATACCGTCCATCATGATTTTCAACGGACGGGAGAAACGCACGTGACGCACGAACTCTGTCTCCTCAATAGCAGGCATGGCATCAAGCAATGCCTTGTTGTAGATGCCCTCGTTCTTATAAGGATTCACCGTGTAATAGCCCACGCCGAAACTCGTAAGGTTCTGGAAAAAGTGCGTACCCTGGCTCGGATCAACACGGTAGTTGGGCAGTCCTTCCTCAACTATGACGCGCGCAGCACTGATATGCGGCCATTTCACGGGTATGCCGAGCCAATAGTCGCTCGAGCCCCAACGCCCCGGACCGACGAGAACGTAATTCTTTTCTTCGGCAACAAACTTACGGTTAATCCGCTCTATCTCGTCGGCAATCGTCGGATTGTTCATCGCCGTGAAGCTCTCCGAGGTCTTCACGTAAACCACATCCACCACATCCTCACTGATGCCGTGACCGAGCGACATATGCGAACGAAGCAGACAACGGTCGTCGGGAATCTCGGCAAGGTTCTCATCAAGCACCTGTTTGGAGTCGACTATCGGACGAATCTGCAACAAATAGAACTCTCCCGTGCGGTCTTCGTTTATGTTGCAGGCAAATTCTATCTCCACCGGACGACGCATCGCACCAGCGCCGAGCGTCATCGACATCTGTAACAGCTCGGGAAGCGGGAACACATCCTGCTGAAGAACACCGCAGAAAGAGATAATCTTGCGTCCGCCGTCGTATATTCCATCACGTATCACTTGGTCATACGGGTCGAATGTCGAGGCGATATAGTTCAGCGAGCCGTGCTTGTCGGCCTCCTTCACCTTCAGTTTCTCAATGTTGAAGCCATCATCCACCTTAAAATCATTCGTTGCGTTATTCATGTTGAGTGCGTAGAACTGGGTCTGCGTCTGTCTCAGGGCAATCTCCATTTCGCTCATCTGCAACACCTGCGTGGGATGATATGGCGACACGCGCAGCGTCTGACCGCCGTCGACGATATACTTTCCGAGTCCGAGGGCGAGGCTGGCGATACCGTCTTCGGTCTGCTCCTCACCTATCGGGTAGTAATTGAGCGACCGAAGCACGCCGCTGATGTTAGGATAATAATAGTCGCCATACTGCTTTCCTACCACCGCCTGCAATATCACAGCCATCTTCTCCTGGTCGATGACGTTGCTCGTGGCAGTCATATACGACTTTGAATCGCGGTAGTAGACCGACGCATACACGCCCTTTATCGCACTGGCAAGCATCCGCAGCATCTCGTATTTATCATCGAGATAAGGTATCATGTATGTGGAATAGATGCCGGCGAACGGCTGATAGTGCGCATCCTCGAGCAAGGACGACGAGCGGATGGCTATCGGGCAGTGCGTAGCCTCGAAGAACGCGAAGAAATCGCCCACCAGAGAATCGGGTAACTGGGCACGCAGGAAGTGCGTCAGTATCTCCTCGTCGGGCGCATCGCTAAGCGCAATGGGATAGAGATTGTTCGTTTCCATGAACTCATCGAATATGTCGGTACACAGAACGACCGTCTTCGGAATCTGCACCTTAGCGTTCTCAAACTTATTGAAGTCGGGATTGGTTTTTATTATGTTGTCGAGGAAAGCCAGTCCGCGGCCCTTTCCGCCCAAAAGGCCTTCGCCGATGCGCGCGAAATGGGCGTATTTATCAAACTTCTTACGGTCGAACACGGCCACCGTACCTATATTCTTCATGTGGCGGTACTTCACGATGGCATCGAAGATAATCTGCTTGTGGGCCTCAACGTCCTGCAACTTGTGCCACGTGATGTCTTTCAGGAACGCCGACACGGGGAAGATGGCTCGCGCGCAGAGCCAGCGGCTCATGTGGTTGCGCGAGATATGGCGCAGCATGGAGTCGTTCGGAATCTTGAAAATGTTGTCCTGAAGCTCCTTGAGCGTACTCACCCGCATCACCTCCTCATGCGTCTTGGGGTCGCGGAAGATGAAATCTCCGAATCCCATGTGCTCCTCCATAATCTTGCGCAGGTCGAGATTCATCGTCTTCGAATTCTTGTCTACAAAACGGAAATGCTCCGCCTCGGCTTTTTCCCTATTCACGGTCTCGGCACTCTGCATTATCAGCGGGATGTATTCATCGCGCTTTCTGATTTCGCGCAACAGCCTGAAGCCCGCTTCCGGGTCCTTCACACCGTTCACGGGATAGCGCGCGTCGCTGATAACGCCCAACGTATTGTCGGCATATTTCTCATAAAGGGCCATAGCCTCCTCATAGTTTCGGGCGAGCACCACCTTTGGCCTGCCTCGCATACGCATCGTGGCAGCATGGCGGTTGAGAGCTTCGGTGGAGAAACGCTGGCTCTGGAGAAGCAGATAGCCATACAGGTTGGGAAGTATGGAGGAGTAGAACCGAATACTGTCTTCCACGAGAAGAATCATCTGCACGCCCGCTTCGGCGATGTCGTGCTCTATGTTCATCTTATCCTCAATAAGTTTTATGATGGAAAGGATGAGGTTGGTGTTGCCCAACCAGCAGAAAACATAATCGAAAATAGACAGGTCTTCGTGTTCCATCCGCTTGGTGATGCCGTGCGAGAATGGCGTAAGCACCACGCAGGGGATGTCGGGGAAGTCGGCTTTTACGGCACGTGCCACGTCGAAAGCGTCGTTGTCTGCATTACCCGGCATACAAATCACGAGGTCGATATTAGTTGTCTCGAGCACCTTAGCGGCCTCCTCTGTCGTGCTGACCTGCGTGAACATCGGCGGATAGCGCAGTCCGAGCCCCATATACTCGTTATAAATCTTCTCCTCAACGCGCCCGTCGTCCTCCAGCATAAAGGCATCATACGGGTTGGCTACAATCAGGACGTTATATATACGCCGCATCATGAGATTCACGAACGACACGTCTTTCAACAGGCATTTACTCCATTGCTGTGGTATTTTCTCTTCCATTACTATTCCGTTATAATATTTTTAATATATGAGAAGGCCTTTTCAGAACCATATCATAATGGTTGCGAAGATACAAAAAAAATGATAACGGTGCAAGAAACAACAGTCCAAGAAAAACATTACATCACAATTACATTACACAAAGAAAAGGATTACATCATGATTTTCTCATCATATTGCAAAACCACTGAGCCACAACCGCTTAGCAAAAAAGTGTTATTGCTATCTCATTTGAACATTTTTATTTTGCGGAACCAATGGTTTTAGCTAATTTTGCATATAAATAAAAAATAAATGCTATGAAGAAAATGAATTACAGAACTATTGCCTTTATCGCGGCAATCGCCGTGGTTCAGGCTGCAATGGCACAAATCCCGGAGGGCTATTACGCTTCGCTGAACGGCAAGAAAGGAGCAGCGTTGAAAACCGCCGTACATGAAATCATAAAGAACGCAAAGGTTCTCGACTACGGCTCGGGAGCGGGACATACATGGGAGGGGTTCTACTCCACCGACCGGACTGACAACAACGTGGTGATAGACCGGTACAGCAACGACACCCGCTACTTCGGAAGCAAAGGCTCGTCGGTAGACGGAATGAACATAGAGCACTCGTTTCCGAAGAGCTGGTGGGGCGGAAGCGAAAATCAGGCGTACAAGGATTTATACAACCTGATGCCATGTGAGAAAAATATAAACAGCTCGAAATCGAACTATCCGATGGGCGAAGTAACAGACGTAAAGACTAATAACGGTTGTACAAAGATTGGAAAGGGAAACAACGGCTATCAGCTTTGGGAGCCTGCCGACAAATGGAAGGGCGATTTCGCACGCGGATATATGTATATGGCGACGGCATATCAGGACTTAACGTGGAAAGGTGGGCAAGATGCGAATATATTACAGCAGGGCAACTACCCCACTCTTAAACCGTGGGCCTACACCTTATATATAAAATGGGCTAAAGCCGACAAGCCCGACGAGATAGAGATAAAACGCAACGATGCGGTGGCGAAGATACAAGGCAACCGCAACCCGTTCGTAGATTTCCCCAATCTGATGGAATATATCTGGGGCGACAGCATCAATTATGCCTTCGACGTCAGCAAGACTGTAAAGTCGACCGACTACAACAACGGTACGACAACGCCTACGGAGCATGACATCTACTGCACGGACTTCACACAGGGCGAAGGCGGATGCTCTATCGCCAACATCAATGTACCAGCAAGCACTAACCCGATATGGATTCAGACCGGAGAATACGGATGGACAGGCACTGCGTATAAGAACGGCAGCGCGAATGCCGCCGAGGCCGTTCTCTACACTCCGGAGATTGACCTGACGGAATACACGGACATTAACCTCACGTTCACTCATGCCGTAAACTTCACATTGACATCGAAACCGGCCGACATTCTCTCTGTGGAGGTAGTGTGCGAGGGCACGACCACTAAGCTGTCGGGCATCACATGGCCTGTAGGTACGTCGTGGAGCTTCAACAAATCCGGCGACATCCCACTTAATGCGTTCGCCGGAAAGAAGATAAAGATAGGGTTCCGATACACGTCAACAAGCTCAGTCGCCTGCACATGGGAGATAAAGGAAATCTCGATAACAGGCACAAAGAAGTCTACCGGCATCACCGAAATCACCGACAAGCAGCCATCTGCACCCGATTTCTCGCGCCCATTCGAGGTTTATTCCCTCAATGGCAGCCGCCTGAACTCAGTCGGCGATGCTGCCATCGTGATTATCCGGCAGGACGGACGCACATGGAAGATCATGAATAGATAAAAAGACTTTCCAAAAAACAAGAGAGCCAGCCCCCTTCCCTCAATAGGCTTTACGCCCGTTTCGATTCCCCGTCATCGGGAAACAGAAACATCAAAGGGGAAAGAGGGCTGGCTTTATTTTATAATAAAGTAATGGGCTACTCAGGGCTTCAACATAAACATATTGATAGTTTTATTAAATTCAGAAACATAATCCACAAAGTGAGGATTATCTTTTCGCAGAATCATAGCAGCATAATTGTCAACATTTTCCAAATCATGTACCTTTGCTACCATTATCATATAGCTATCACATTTATCGGCATAAGTAAACCAAGATTCAAATAACCGATTTCTCATCGCCTGCATATTATCAGAAGTTTCACATATATAAAGCAGGGCAACCGTATTAACTTATTACCACACATTTACATATTTCGGTTCCTCACCGGTACGCGCTACGAAATCCTGGCGGAGCATTTCTTCCAACTCTGCCATACGCTTTCTTTTTCTTTCTTTAGCAGCCATAAAGCGTTTCATAGCCTCTTCACGCTTCTCCAGAAATTCTTTTTCCATTGTATCCATAATGCAATATTTTGCCGTAAAGTTAGTAATTATACCACATTCCTGCAAATTTATTTCTGTATTTCGGTTATTGTTGTCCGATAAAACTTTCTGAGCGACTTAAAATTAGGGCTGATTTCATTTGCAGGAATCAACGCCGTCCTTTCTGTATTTATTGAAAATCTTTTACATTTCAAATCGTGTCAACTTTTGTTAAATATAGCCTCCGTTACAATTTTTGCCCGTTTTTCGACTCCAAAAATCGACACTAAAAACTCAAAACTGAACACTGAAAACTGCAAAAGTGCCTCCGTTAGAAGAAAAAAAGGGTCGATTTTCGTCAAAAAATCACTTCCCGAAAAACACGGGAAAATGGCAAAATCGGGCGATTTAACGTTCGTTAGCTTTCAAAAGTGGCACTTTTAGAGTCCGTTTGAGCCACTTTTGGAGTGCAACGGAGCCTCCGTTGAAGCGCAAAAGTGCCTCCGTTAGCGTCTAAAAGTGCCTCCGTTGCATTGTAACGGTGCCTAAAACGTCTTCCAAAACGGCCATTTTTGCCATTTTTCAGCATAAACATCTGACTATCAGTATTTTAAGTCGAAATCACCTAAAAAGCCCTATTTTCGCGTTTTTGAGCGCGAGGAAAGTTTTGTTTGAAAAAACGCGATTCTGAGAGCGATAAATCTAAAGATTTTGATTGAAAATCATCATAAATTATTCCTTTTTATTTTTCACCACTGAGGCACTGAGGACGCTGAGGTTTTATTCACTAAACAGTTTTATTTCATAGAGTAGATGCCTAAAGGCATTGGAGAACACTGAGTCTTATTGACAGCCTGCAAGGCTGTTGAAGCGTGATTTGAAATCCGCTTCCTGGGAGTATCAGCATTTATAATGCGCCTAATACCTAATAACACATTATAAATCCCTTTAAGCGCATTGCAAATGCTTATACTCCAATCGGGCGGATTATAAATCACGCCCGAACCCGAAATAGGGGATTTTGCAGATATTCCACCATTTGAAATTGGGGATTTTGCAGATATTCAGCCATTTGAAATCGGGGATTTTGCAGATATTGCGCCATTTGAAATTGGGGATTTTGCAGATATTCCACCATTTGAAATTGGGGATTTTGCAAATATTAGGCCATTAGAAATTGGGGATTTTGCAAATATTGGTCATTTGCAAGGCATCACTATTCTACAACTTTACTTATGCGACAAATTTATTTAGGAGGGAAAAAATTAAGATTTAAGTTAGAATACAAAAACAAAAAATAATCGGTATAGTATTGTCAATTAGATAATTATTTTTATCTTTGCAGCAGACTCAGCCAGCCCGGTGGGGAGGGCAAGTCTATTTACTGGTAAAGGACGTTTACGGACGTTTATCTTCCTCATTCAAACTTCGCAAACTTGAATCTATCCGGAAGAGAACGGCAACGGGACGTCCACGTAGGGTGAATTATACCTTGTAGGATTGTGCATATATGCGCATAATCCGTACTTTGCATAATATCATCTTGACGTGGGCTGGCTGCGTTGCTCATCTTGGATAGGGGCAATGCGAAGGCCTGAATGAGAGATGGGCGAGAAGTACAGACTCCCACGTCTTTCTTTTTTTATATTAACTGCTGAATCTTGGGGAAGTTCTATAGGCGCAAAGGTTTATGCGTAATGGAAACGAAAAACAAAAAGAATGAAGAACTGCAAAGCAGACGCGAGTTCTTTAAGAAAGCTGCGAAAGGTGTGTTGCCAATTCTTGGTGCCGTAGTATTGTCAAACGTTCCACATCTCGGATATGCTTCTCATGTTTCTAACGAGGACATGGAAGAAAACGGATGTAACTATGGATGCAGCGGAAGCTGTTGGAGTTCCTGTCAAAGTTCTTGTCGAGGGACTTGCGCTTCCGGATGTACAGGTTCATGTTCTGGTGGTTGTAAAGCTACCTGTTCAAATGGATGTAATGCCGGTTCAGGCTATAAGTGGTAGAATCCTCTTATAAAATGGTAAAATATATTACTTTTATTGTCACTAAAGACTGTCAATTAGCCTGTAAATATTGCTACCTCGTAGGGAAAAACTCGAAAGAAAGAATGACCTGGGAGGTAGCAAAACAAGCCACAGACTATATTCTTGGACACGAGGGGGATTTCAAAGAAGAGAGCGTAGTATGGGACTTTATCGGCGGTGAACCTTTCCTTGAAATAGATTTGATAGATAAAATATGCGACTACTTGAAAACGGAGATGTTCAAAAGGAATCATCATTGGTTTAATTCCTATCGCTTCGCCGTTTCCACTAACGGCATCAACTTCCATACGGAGAAAGTACAAAACTTCATAAAAAAGAACAAAGAGCATCTTAGTATAGGCATAACCATTGACGGAACAAAAAGGAAACACGACCTTAACCGCATTTGGAAAACACCGGAAATGGAACAAGGGATAATGCCAAAGCCAGAGGACGAACACGGTTCATACGATGATGTCGTACGTAATATCCCACTATGGCTGAGCCAATTCCCAGAAGGTGGAACGAAGGTTACGATAAGTAGCGCAGATATTCCTTATATAAAGGAGAGCGTTTTGCATCTCTATTCTTTAGGAATACACGAGGTGAACATAAACTGTGTATTTGAAGATGTATGGCATGAGGACGATGATAAGCTGTTTGAGGAACAGCTCACAGAGCTTGCAGATGCCATTATTGATGGTGGATATTATTCAGACTATGCCTGTTCGTTCTTTTCTGAAAATATTGGTAAGCCTATGGATAAGGTTTTGGATAACAACAACTGGTGCGGAGCTGGTAAAATGTTATCCATTGACGCAAACGGAATCTTCTACCCCTGCACACGTTTCGCACAGTATTCGCTTCGTGACAAAAAGGCATGGACAATCGGAAATGTGCAGGACGGAATTGATAAGAACAGACTGCGGCCGTTCCTTACGCTCGACCGTTGCACGCAAAGTAATCCCGAATGTATTGACTGCGAAGTAGCGAGCGGCTGCGCTTGGTGTCAGGGCGAGAACTATGACGCTGCCGAAACACCCACGGTTTATCAGCGCAGCACAGCTATTTGCAAGATGCACAAGGCCCGTGTGCGTGCCAACAACTACTATTGGAACAAGTTGTTCCGTAAGTTGGAACTTGAAGGACGGCGCGAGGAATACGAGAGAAACAAGAAAAGTGTAAACGATAAAATCTGTTGACCTATGCTGCAATACCTTATTATATTATTGGATGACACATCGGTATCGTTCTGTCATTATGAGAATAAACGTAGTGAACACCGCCTTATAAGCATTGACAATCTCAAAAAAGGCATTTTGTTCGCCATGAAGGAGAACCTGAACATTCAGTTTGTATATCCTGATTATGAACTACCACAGGAGTATGAGGACGTTATCGACACCATTGACCACAGCAAGATAATATCATGCAACACACAGACAGCCCCCTCCGGCTCCCCCAAGGGGGAGGGAAAGGAAGAGTGCGTGATTGTTGTAGATGACATTGACAGGATTGAGGGTATGGACTTTGACTCTTCAACGGCATACGTGCTACGTGTTTGCAAGGAAAAACTCTTTAATAATGCAGCCGCTGTGTCAGCCATGCTTAGCAGCGTGGCGCGTCTTAACGTTGTAATTACAGACGTTGAGGCATTTACTGATGAGGACTTTGAAACATACAAGCGTGTGCTCGTGGAACTTTCGGCAACGGTGGAAACGCTGTATGCGGATGGCAAGAGTCCACAGTTGAACATCCTGACCGACCGCATGATGCTTGACAAGATGAACAACTGCAACGCCGGCGACACCACCGTTACGCTTGCACCAGATGGAAATTTCTATGTATGCCCTGCATTTTATCTTGCGGGCGATGAGGAGGATTTTGGATTAGGCAAGGCGAAATATAGCATCGGCGACTTGGATAACGGTCTTGACATAAAGAGTCCACAGCTCTATAAACTCGACCATGCACCGCTGTGTCGCAACTGCGACGCTTATCAGTGCAAGCGTTGTGTGTGGCTGAACCGCAAGACCACATACGAGGTGAACACTCCGAGCCATGAGCAGTGTGTGGTGGCACATTTGGAAAGGAATGCGAGCCGTGAGTTGTTAAGCCGTATCAGGACACATGGCACGTTCCTGCCGGAGCGAGAAGAGATTAAGGAAATAGATTATTTGGACCCTTTTGATGTAAGAAAAGAATGGTAAAGAAAGTTGTGGGACAGGTAACTGTCGATGAAAAGAATGAGATTCAGACACTGTTTGAACGCCGTAACGGACTGAACGAATTAGCGAAAATACTGACTGCCGATAATGGTGAACTGTATGAGAAATTAGTGAAAGACCTCGGCGAGACCGGCACGAAATTCCAAAACTGGTGGGACCGCATGGCGGAGAAATACCAATGGGAAAGTGCCGAGAACGGTAACTGGGAGATAAACTTCGACACGTGCGAGATTTATTTAGTTATGAATTAGGAGTAATGGGAGTAAGGAGTAAAGGGAGTAAAGGGAGTAAAGGAGTAAAGGGAGCAAAAGTAGGAATGCATTTCTACTTACTACTTACTACAAAACTACTTACTAAAATTCTCCTTACTACAAAAAGAAGAAAATTATGATTTGTCATTTATTGTTTATCGGTACTACCGAACTGCTTCTGATAGGCGGCATCGCCCTCCTACTCTTTGGCGGGAAAAAGCTGCCTGAGATGATGCGCGGGCTGGGGCAAGGCGTGAAAGAATTCAAGAAAGGAGTCAATGAGGTGGATAACGTCATTGAAGAGAAGCCGGCGGAAAATGAAGAAACAACAGAAGAAGAAAAGCAAGAAGGAGATAATGCACAGCAAATGTCTGTGAAAACTGAAACGAAGGATGGCGGACAACAATAACAACGGAAGTCTGCTATCCTTCGGCGACCATCTCGAAGTGCTGCGCCGTATGCTTTTCCGCATCATCGGCGTATCGGGAATACTTGCCATTGTGGTGTTCTGCTTTAAGGACACTACATGGCATTTGCTCCTTGCGCCAAGCGAATGGGACTTTGCCACATATCGCTGGATAGAGCGGATGGCACACACTATCGGCCTCACGGGCTTTAGGTTTGAGGAATACCATGTGGAATTGATAGCCACAGACCTGTCGAGTCAGTTCATGACGCACATCACTACGGCAATTTATCTTGGTCTGCTTGGGGCTTCACCTTATATATTATACGAACTGTTCAGGTTTGTATCACCTGCATTATATGATAATGAGAGGAGATATTCCGTGCGCGTCGTTATTATCATATATGCTCTGTTTGTGCTCGGAGTGCTGATGACCTATTACATTCTATTTCCCATCTCATTCCGTTTTCTCGGCACTTACAGCGTAGCGGAACGTGTTCACAGCACCATTACCCTCGACAGTTATGTCTCTACCTTCACCACCCTGACGTTGCTTATGGGCGTTGTGTTCCAGTTGCCCGTCATAGCCTTTGTTCTCGCACGAATGGGAATAATTACTTATCAGATGCTGTCGGCATACCGTAAGCACGCCTTTTTGGCCATAATGATTGTCGCTGCGATTATAACGCCGCCCGATTTGCTTACGCTTGTACTTGTTACCATTCCGTTGTATCTGCTGTATGAAGTCAGTATAAAGGTCGTAAAGTGGGTGGAAAAATAAAAAAAATAATAGTTTTTCAGCTTGATCTTCCAACAAAAACTCGTATATTTGCACGATGATAGTCTAAAGTTACACTTTTAATTATCATGATAATCGAAAGTACAACTTTCGATTATCATCAATAAAAAGCCTGTAAATAAAGAATTCGCGTGCTATGATAGAAAGAAAAATAAAATTTAACGACCACGAAGACAGTATCTTTTTATGGGGAGCCAGACAGACAGGAAAGAGTACACTACTTATGCAACGCTTCCCAGAAGCAAAATATTACGACCTGCTGGAGTCTGATTTGTATGAAAGATTCCGCAGACAACCGTCATTGCTCCGTAACGAGCTGAGCATGATTGACAGTAAAACCCTGATAATAATCGACGAGATTCAGAAGATACCGGAACTGCTCGACGAAGTGCATTGGCTGATGTCGAGACGTAATATGAGGTTTGTCCTAAGTGGTTCGAGCGCGAGGAAACTAAGAAGATGCGGAGCAAATCTGCTTGGCGGAAGGGCAATAAGGCAACAGCTCTTCCCTTTTGTCAGTGCAGAAATACCAGACTTCAACCTATCACGGGCCATAAATAACGGAATGTTGCCACGCCACTATCTTATAGAAAACCCGGCAAAACGGTTGCAGGCATACGTAGGCGACTATCTGAGAGAAGAGATAAAGGAAGAAGCCCTCACAAGAAACATTGCTTCTTTCTCAAGATTCCTTGAAACGGCAGCCATCAACGACGGAGAAATTCTCAACTATAACAATATCGCAACCGACTGCGGAGTAAGCGCGCCGACAGTTAAGGAATATTTCTCCATACTTGAAGAAACGCTCATCGGCTATACCCTACCGGCATACACAAAGACGGTAAAAAGACGGATGATACAAGCACCTAAATTCTATATCTTTGACATAGGAGTCGTAAACTATCTTACCCACCGCAAAAACTTACAGCCGGGGAGCATTGACTACGGCCATGCCTTGGAGCATCTGATAGTACAGGAGATAATGGCGTATCTCAGTTATACTGAATCCGAACTGCAAGTTGCATATTGGCGCACAGCATCCGGATTTGAAGTAGACATTGTTATATCAGAGCCTTATAGCAATGAGATTAAGTGCGCGATAGAGGTAAAGTCATGTCAAGAGGTTCAGAACCGTCATCTCAAAGGCCTGCGTGCCCTTCGCGAAGAGCATCCTCAAAGCCGGCTCGTATGTATATCACACGACATGGCTCCACGAATGACGGAAGACGGGATTGAGATTTGGCCGGTTGAAGATTTCCTAAAACAACAATGGAACGGCAAATTCTTTTAAGGAAAGATGAAAAATAATAGTCTTTAGACTTGATTTGTCAGAAAAATAAACTAACTTTGCAACGCATAATAGAAATCAGTATAAAATTTATGGACGATTATCACGCGGAGAATACAAATGAGTTGGCGTGAGGATTGAGCAGGATTTGCCAAGCCTCATACCTTATTTATTATTAGAGGCTTTGCAAATGAGAACATACTGGAACACAAACGGATGCCTTTCACAGATTGGCGAATGGCAACCAAACTGCTGGATACAGGTTACGTGTCCGACAGAAGAAGACCAAAAGTTATTGGAAGAGAAGTTTAATATCCCAGATTACTTCATTCCCGACATCAGCGATACCGATGAGCGTGCCCGCTATGAATATGACGACGGATGGACGCTCATTATCCTTCGTATCCCCTACGTGAAGGAAATCCGGTCGCGCACGCCTTATACGACGGTGCCGCTGGGTATCATCCACAAACGTGACGTAACGATTACGGTGTGCTACTACGAGACGAACATGATGATCGACTTCGTTACGTTTCAACAGAAACGCAACGAGGGATTTGTGGACTATGTGGACATGACGTTCCGCCTGTTCCTGTCATCGGCGGTGTGGTATCTGAAACGACTGAAGCAAATCAGTACGCTGGTGGACAAGGCCAAGCGGAATCTTGACCGGGAGGTGAACAACGAAAGCCTTATCGGACTGTCGCGCCTGCAAGACTCGCTGACCTACTTCATCACTTCCATCCGTGGCAACGAAAACCTGCTGGCAAAACTAAAATTCAAACTACAAATAGACGAACTTGATGCGGACCTCATTGAGGACGTAAACATCGAGATGAGTCAGGCGCGGGAGACGACGAATATCTACTCGGATATCCTTGAGTCGACAATGGATACCTACTCGAGCATCATCAATAACAACATGAATACGGTGATGCGTACACTCACCTCCGTGTCGATAATCCTCATGTTCCCCACGCTGATAGCCTCCTTGTTCGGCATGAACCTTGTTAATGGCATGGAACAGAACAAGCTCGGATTCATTATGGCTCTCATTCTGAGCGTGTTTGTTTCAGGTTTGTCGTGGTGGATTTTAAGACATAAACGCCTTATTTAGGGCGAAAAACGCAAAAAAGCGTGTGAAAATTAGGTGATTACAATATTTTTACCTAAGTTTGCAAGATTAAAGAAATACGTGAATATACCCGAATCATAAACTAAAAGTGAAATGATGGACTCTCAAGACAAAGCCCTCGAACAGGGAAAATTAGAAGAAGTAGGAAATATGGCAGAGGCTGTGGAGAACGCAGAAAGCCAAGTAGAAACCACAACGGAGGCTAACAACACCACTGAAGAGACGCCGAAGCCGGCTTACTCCAGCAAAAAGGAGGTGCTCGCACGTCTGAAAGAAATTGCCCACGGCGAAGAAACTCCGGAGAAGAACGAGGTGGAACAACTGAAAACCATATTCTACAAACTACATTTTGCCGAGCGTGAGGCACAGCAGAAAGCATATATCGACAACGGAGGCGACCCGGAAAAGTATCAAGTGATGCCGGATGAGGACGAGGAAGCCTTCAAAGCTGAGATGACTATCGTCAAGGAAAGACGACAGAAAGCCTTCATGGAACTGGAAGCGGAAAAACAGGAGAATCTGAAAAAGAAGCTCGACATAATAGAAAAGGTCAAGGCTATGGCCACAACGCCGGAGGAGGCTAACCAGTCTTACACGGAATTCAAAACCCTTCAGCAGCAATGGAAGGAGATTAAGAATGTTCCGGCAGACAAAGCAAATGAGCTATGGCGCAACTATCAGCTTTATGTGGAGCAGTTCTACGATCTGCTGAAGCTGAACAGCGAAGCTCGCGAATATGATTTCAAGAAGAATCTTGAGGCAAAAACAAAACTCTGTGAGGCAGCAGAGAAGTTGGCCGACGAGGAGGATGTACTGAGTGCGTTCCGCAAATTGCAGGACTTGCACATCGAATACCGTGAAACGGGACCCGTGGCAAAGGAGTTGCGCGAGGAGATTTGGGCTCGCTTCAAGGCTGCTTCGACTGTGATAAACAAGCGCCATCAGCAGTATTTCGAGCAGTTGCGCGCCAACGAGGAGGAGAACCTCGCCAAGAAGACTGTCCTCTGCGAAAAGGTTGAGGAGATTGCTGCGAGAGAATGCAAGAACAGCAGCGAATGGGATAGCAACTCTAAAGAGATTATCGCAATACAACAAGAATGGAAGACCATCGGATTCGCGCCACAGAAGATGAACGTGAAGATATTCGAGCGCTTCCGTGCTGCGTGTGATATTTTCTTTGTTAAGAAGAATGAACACTTCAAGGAGATAAAGAAGAAACTCGCGGAGAATGCCGAGAAGAAAAAGGCTCTCGTGGAAAAAGCGCAGGCTCTGGCTGATTCTACCGACTGGAAGTCGACAAGCGACAAATTGATTGCCTTACAAAAAGAATGGAAGACAATAGGTATGGTACCGAAAAAATACGGTGACCGCCTTTGGAACGACTTCCTCACAGCCTGCAACAAATTCTTCGATGCCCGCAACGAAGCTAACGCCGGAACGCGCAACGAGGAGACTGCAAATCTCGAAAAGAAACGCGAGATTGTGGAAAAACTCAAGGGACTGCTCGAAGAAAAGCCGGAAGGACTTCAAGAAACCGTTCAGAAGCTCGTGGATGAATACGGAAAAGTGGGCCACGTTCCATACAAAGAGAAGGATAACATATATAATGAGTACCACGAAGTACTCGGAAAAATCTATAAGGAACTGAATATATCAACGGCTCGCCGCCGCCTGGATAATTTCAAAAACACACTGAAAAGCGTTGCCGAACGTGGCGAGAATGCTCTCGACAATGAGCGCGCACGACTGATGCGACGCTACGAGCAGATGAAGCAGGAAATAAACACATACGAGAACAATCTCGGTTTCCTCAATGCTTCGAGCAAGAAAGGCAACAGCCTTATCGACGAAATGAACCGCCGCGTGCAGAAATTAAAAGACGAGATGGAACTCGTGAAGCAGAAAATAAAGACTATCGATGCCGAAAACAAGGGCTAATAGTCCATAAAAAGCATCATAATATTTGCTTGCAACAACTATCCTATGTGAGCAAACAATAACAGAAAGCCTCCAAAGCGATTGGAATTTTCAATCATTTTGGAGGCTTTCTGTTTATCATCTACCCCATTCCACATTATTATATATATAATACCACAACATATCACGCACCACCCCACATTATATAATACAGTATTCCGCATCATATAATACCCCATTTTAGATTATACAATACACAATCCAAGATTTTGAAATCATGTAAAACCATACGAATTACACATTAAGAACAGACAAACAAAAAAGGCATCCCTTTCGGAATGCCTAATATATCGTGTTGGGATACTCGGACTCGAACCAAGAATGACAGGACCAGAATCTGTAGTGTTACCATTACACCATATCCCAATACTCTCAAAAACGCGAAAGAAACCATCTCTCTTGTTTTCAAGTGCAAAGTTAGTCATTTTATATTAACCTGCAAAAAAATAAAGGACTTTTTTCTAAAAAAATCAAATAAAAAGGCGGTTTTGCGCATTTTATGGCAGATTTAGCGTACCTTTGTAGCATATAACAAGTATAAAAACATAGTAAACAAAAAGCGAAAACAAAATAAAAAACAAAGTAACATTTTATGGACGAAACAAAGAATTTGTTAGATACAATCGTTGAAGGAATACAAGATAAAAAAGGGGCAAACATCACCATTGCAGACCTCGAAGGACTGGACGGCACAATATGCAAGTATTTCGTGATTTGTCAGGGCAATTCTCCTATGCAGGTAGAGGCCATTGCCGAGTCGGTTGGCGACTTCGCAAGAGAAAAAGCCGGAGAAAAACCGGTAAAAGTGGTTGGCTTGGAAAACGCCCAGTGGGTGGCAATGGACTATGTCGACATCCTCGTACACATTTTCTTGCCTGAGACCCGTACCTATTACGACCTCGAAAACCTATGGCAGGACGCTAAAATCACTGAAATCCCAAACCTCGACTGACAAGTATAAGTGAGCTAAACCGACAGGAAATAAACAGATATGGACAAGCAAAACAACAACGAGAATATGCCAAAGATGCCTAAATTCAATATGAATTGGATTTACGCACTCATCCTCATATCGCTCGTAGTAGTCTTTTTCACAGGTGGAAACAGCCTTTCTTCATCGTCAATCAGCGTAACGAAAGACTATACCGCGTTTATGAATTACGTGGAAAAGGGCTACGCACAGCGGGTAGTCGTAAACAAAAAGATGAGCACTTTGCGTATGTATGTACGCGCCCAGCATATACGCGACGTCTTCAATGAGGGCACAAAGAACACAGGCCCCGAACCCTTCGTAAAGGTAGAGATAGGTTCTGTTGACAACTTAGAGACGTTCTTGAACAAAGCGATGAAGGAGAAGAAAATCTCCTCATACAGCTATGACAACACCAAAGACGACACTCTCACAGACATTCTCATCAATTTCGTACCCTGGATAGTACTTATTCTGTTCTGGGTTTGGTTCATGCGGCGCATGAGCGGCGGCCCTGCGGGCGGCAGCGGAGTATTCAGCGTGGGCAAATCCAAAGCCCGTATGTACGAAAAGGGCAACGCTTTAGGCGTAACATTCAAGGATGTGGCCGGTCAAGTGGGCGCAAAACAAGAAGTACAGGAAATCGTTGACTTTCTAAAAAATCCCGCAAAATACACCGAATTAGGCGGAAAAATTCCAAAGGGAGCCTTACTCGTAGGCCCTCCGGGAACGGGTAAGACACTGTTGGCTAAAGCAGTGGCCGGCGAAGCGAGCGTTCCGTTCTTCTCAATGAGCGGCAGCGACTTCGTGGAAATGTTCGTGGGAGTGGGCGCAAGCCGTGTCCGCGACTTGTTCCGACAGGCAAAAGAAAAAGCGCCATGTATCATTTTCATAGATGAGATAGATGCCGTGGGACGCGCCCGCAGCAAGAATCCGTCAATGGGAGGCAACGATGAGCGCGAGAATACGCTCAATGCACTGCTCACGGAGATGGACGGATTCGGCACCAACAGCGGTGTGATAATCCTTGCAGCTACAAACCGCGTCGATATGCTCGACAAAGCGTTGCTCCGCGCAGGCCGTTTCGACCGCCAGATACACGTGGATCTGCCTGATTTGCCCGAGCGCAAGGCGATATTCAACGTACATTTGAAGGGCAAAAAGACTGACGAGACGGTCGATGTCGACTTGCTTGCACGTCAGACACCGGGATTCTCGGGCGCAGACATAGCCAATGTGTGCAACGAAGCAGCCTTGATTGCCGCCCGCCACGATAAGAAAACTATCGGGAAACAGAACTTCCTTGATGCAGTCGACCGCATAATAGGCGGCTTAGAGAAGAAGACAAAGGTTATGACGGCCGAAGAAAAGCGCACAATAGCGTTGCACGAAGCCGGTCATGCCACTATCTCATGGTTCTGCCGATATGCCAATCCACTCATAAAAGTGAGCATCGTGCCACGCGGACAGGCTCTCGGCGCAGCATGGTATCTGCCCGAAGAGCGACAGATTACAACTAAAGAGCAGATGCTCGACGAACTTTGCGCACTCCTCGGAGGACGGGCAGCCGAAGAACTGTTTACAGGACACATCTCAACGGGTGCCATGAACGACCTCGAACGCGCCACAAAGAGTTCCTACGGAATGATTGCATACGCCGGAATGAGCGACAGACTGCCCAACATTTGCTATTACAACAATCAGGAATATCAGTTCCAACGCCCATACTCCGAGACTACGGCGAAGATTATCGACGATGAGGTGATGAAGCAAATCGCTGAGCAATACGCACGTGCAAAGGAGATTCTGACCAAGCATAAAGACGGACACAACCAGCTTGCAGAGCTTCTTATACAGCGCGAAGTGATATTTGCAGAGGATGTAGAGAAGATTTTCGGCAAGCGTCCGTGGGTAAGCCGCGCGCAAGAGATAATAGATTCTAATGACAGCACGCCCCGACTGGAGGATATGCCCGAGGAAGTGCGCAAGGCACAGGAAGAACACGAAGCGATGAAGGCATCGGAGAATTGCGACAATGCGGCATCTGCCGACGTGCAGGATGCGGACAACAAGAATAGCGTAACAGGAGAATAAACATCATGACAGAGAAAGTTAGCAATCTGATAACACGCACCATCGTCGGCGTATTATTCGTAATCGTAATGGTAGGTGGCATCGTATGGCGTCCCGACACTATGCTGCTACTGTTTGCCGTCATTACGGGCATGACACTTTGGGAATATACCGGACTGGTAAACGACTACGTAAGGGACGTGCGTGTAAACCGGTTCATATCTACCGTGGCCGGTATCTACTTGTTTCTTGCGGTCGCAGCCACGCAGTTAGGACTCACGGAAGGCTTCGTCGCGTTCGTTCCCTACATCCTTACTCTTGTTTACCTATTCATTTCAGAACTTTATCTGAAAGGAAACAATCCCATAAACGACTGGGCCTACACCGCATTAGGACAGTTTTATGTAGCTTTCCCCATTTCTTTGATAAACATTCTGGCATTCAAGACAAACGCCGACACCATGCTGATAGCCGACAGCAGTATGCCCGTTTACGACCCGCTGCTACCGCTGAGCATCTTCATTTTCCTATGGACAAACGACACGGGTGCCTATTGCAGCGGCTCCCTGCTTGGCAAGCACAAGCTGTTCCCGCGTATCAGTCCGGGCAAGACATGGGAAGGCAGCATTGGCGGAGGCATCCTCGTGCTCATCGTAGCGGCCGCAATAGGCTACTGGTGCAACGAATATTCAACTCAGCCCCCCACTCTTTCCATTGCCGGATGGGTTGGCTTAGGCCTCGTAACAGCAGTATTCGGCACGTGGGGCGACCTTGTTGAGAGCCTTTTCAAGCGTACAATAGGAATTAAAGACAGCGGAAATGTATTGCCGGGACACGGCGGAATGCTCGACCGTTTCGACTCTTCGCTGCTCGCAATACCCGCCGCAGTGGCCTATCTTTACACTATCGCATTAGTATAAAGCCTCAAGATGAGGATAGAGACATTAAGAAAGCACACCTTACGAAATGTAGGATGTGCTTTTTTTATTGCATATTCTATAAGTTTGCGTATGTGACGGCAATTTATAGAATCCACCTTATAAATAATATGAAATCCTAAGACCCCAGTAACCGTAGCATGATACGGGCAGCATTGTCGGGCGCAACAGCATCGCCAAGACGCTCGCGCACCTCCCGATAGCCCTGTAGCATATCCTCACGAGCCTGCTTTCCGGGGAGAATCTTATACAATTCGTTGGCGATATAATCCACACGGAAGCGGTCGGCAAGCAACTCCGGCACCACCTCACGGTTGACAATAAGATTAACCAACGAGATGAACTTCACCTTAATAATATGATTGAAGGCGAAACGGATGAGCTTGGGCAACGGCGTTTCGTAACATACCACCTGCGGGACATTAAACAGAGCCGTCTCAAGCGTAGCCGTGCCACTCGTAACCAACGCCGCCGTAGCATTTGACAATAGCGCGTATGTATTATTCTTAACGATGCGCACATTAGTGCCTTTGAGGAACTTCGCATAGTAAGAATCGTCTATCGACGGTGCTCCGGCAAGCACAAGCTGGTAATCTTCGAAGCGTTTTGCAGCCTCAATCATCGCCGGAAGGTTATCTTTGATTTCCTGTTTACGGCTGCCTGCGAGGAGGGCTATTATCGGTTTGTATTGCAGGCTATTCGCAGCACAGAAGTAATCAAAATTTTCCGTGTATTGGTTTTGAAAGTTATAGACCTCCTCCGCAGTCGGATTTCCAACGTAATGAATCTTATACTTATGTTTTTTCTCGTAGAAATCAATCTCAAACGGCAGGATTGAGAACATCTCCTTCACATCCCGCTTGATGCTCTTGATGCGCCATTCCTTCCACGCCCATATCTTCGGCGAGATGTAATAATACACCGGAATCTTTGTATTCTTCTTCACAAACTTGGCTATGCCGAGGTTAAATCCGGGATAATCCACGAGTATAACCACGTCAGGACGCCAACGTACGATGTCCTCCTTACACATTTTCATGTTCTTGAAAATCGTGTTAAGGTGCAGCAGCACAGGCACAAAGCCCATGTAAGCCAGTTCCTTGTAATGGCGGACGCGCTCACCTCCCACAGCCGACATATTATCACCGCCGAAGAAACGGAACTCCGCCCCGGCATCATACTTTTTCAGCGACATCATCAGACGCGATGCGTGAAGGTCGCCACTCGCTTCGCCAACAATCAGGTAGTATTTCATAATCTATATAATAAAAAAAGCCTCACCCCCGCCCCCTCTCCAAAAGAGAGGGGAGTAGATGGCATTGCTATTTATAGGGAGTTATAGGGCATTTCTAAATCCCCCATTCTCAATCCTCGCTCTGATTGAGCTCCTCCCCTTGGGGAGGTCGGGAGGGGCTTTCCCACCCTTTCATCTTATCCAACATCTCGTATGCCGTAACATCCATGAGAGTAGGCGTTACCGACACGTAGCCATTAGCCAATGCCCAACGGTCGTTATCCGTGGCTCCAGGCTCGTCGTCGCAATATTCGCCCGTCATCCAATAATAGTTGTATTTATGCGGATGTTGCCTGCGAACAACCTCGTTTACCCAACTCCCAAACCCCATTCGACATACTTTCAGACCCTTAAAAGAGTCTGTATCGGGAAAATTCACATTCAGACAAACGCCCTTCGGCAGCCCCTCGTCAATCACACGTTTTGTGATGAGCCGCACATAATGGCGCAGATGCGAAAGGTCAGCATCCGGATTATAGTTACAACTGCTGAACGCTATCGAGGGGATATACTTCATGCAGCCTTCCATAGCCACACCCATCGTACCGCTATAATGATTGTTCACCGTAGAGTTGTCGCCGTGGTTAATGCCGCCTATGATAAGGTCGGGCCGACGATTGGGTATTATTTGGTCGAGAGCAATCTTTACGCAGTCGACCGGCGTACCCGTACACGACCACAATTCTATACCCTCGATAGTATTTCTGCGCTTCAGATAGAGCGGTGTACCGGCAGAAAAGGCGCACGAGAAGCCCGAGCGGGCCGACTCAGGAGCGCAAACCACTATGTCGGCGAAGTCGCGCAGGAACTCCACAAGATAGCGCAAGCCCCCGGAATGATAGCCGTCATCGTTTGATATGAGTATCAACGGTCTGTTATTTTCCATATTCAAATCAATAAAATATTCTGTTTAAGTTGCAAATTTAAACAAAAATAATCAGATGTGAGCATTGTGGGGAGAATTATTTAAGGTTGTGAGATTGTAAGGTTAGAGGTTATGAGGTCGTGAAATTGTAAATATTATTTACCAAATTTACCACTTTCAGAAATCGGTTCTCTCGTGCTAACGAGTGTTAAATATAGGTCCCGTTACTCATTTTTGATGATTTTCCGACCTCAAAAATCCCAACTCAAAACTCAAAATCCGTAACTCAAAATTCCAAAAGTGCCTCCGTTGGAAAAAAATCGGCCCGATTTTCGTCAAATTTTGTTGTCCGGAAAAATGCGGGAAAATGCCGTTTTTGTTCGATTTAACGTTTGTTAGCTTTCAAAAGTGGCACTTTTAGAGTCCGTTTCAGGCCGTTTTGCATTGCAACGGGATAGGTTTTGAAGCCCAACGGAGCCTCCGTTGGAGTCTAACGAAGCCTCCGTTGCAATTTAACGAGGTCAAAAACGCGTTCTAAAACGGGTATTTTTAGCGAATAACGAGATAAATATCTGATTATCAGCACCTTAACCCAAAATCGCCTAAAAAGCCGTATTTTCGCGTTTTTGAAAGCAAGAGAGAGCTTGACTGAAAATATTCAATTCTGAGAGAGCATATTGTAAAGATTTTTCTAAAAAGAAGACAGGAGACAGAAGACAGAAGTTCAGACTATACCAACATAAAGGTCGACGGCCATACAAGGCTATTGTCTGAACTCCTGTCTTCTGTCTCATGTATCCTAAAATAAACAGCAAATGAGAAAAAAGGTTTATTTTACGATTATGTCGAATAAAATTCGTAACTTTGCAATCTAATTTTTCATAAAAGAAAAGGATTAAAACATGGGAAAGATTATAGCAGTAGCCAACCAAAAAGGCGGTGTCGGAAAAACGACCACGTCGATAAACCTCGCAGCTTCCCTTGCCACATTAGAGAAAAGCGTACTTATCGTAGACGCAGACCCTCAGGCCAACGCGTCGAGCGGACTGGGTGTGGACATCAAGGACATTGACTGCTCTCTGTATGAGTGCATCATTGACCACGCCGACATTCGCGATGCCATCTACACAACAGACATTGACGGACTTGACATTGTTCCCAGCCACATCAATCTCGTAGGTGCAGAGATTGAGATGCTGAATCTGGAAAACCGCGAAAAAGTATTGAACGAGTTGCTCGCCCCCGTGCGCGACGACTACGATTACGTCATTATAGATTGCAGTCCGTCGCTCGGACTGATTACCGTGAACGCCCTGACGGCGGCCAACTCGGTACTCATCCCCGTACAGTGCGAGTATTTCGCCATCGAGGGAATCAGCAAACTGCTGAGTACAATCAAGATTATCAAGACAAAGCTGAACCCGCAATTGGAAATAGAGGGATTCCTCCTGACGATGTTCGACTCGCGCCTGCGCCTTGCAAACCAGATTTACGACGAGGTGAAGCGCCACTTCCAGGAACTCGTTTTCAAGACCATCATACAGCGAAACGTGAAACTGAGCGAAAGCCCGAGCCACGGATTGCCCGTGATTCTCTATGATGCCGACTCTACGGGAGCAAAAAACCACTTGGCACTCGCAAAGGAAATAATAAACAAGAACAATTGAAATGGCAGTACACAAGAAATACAACCGTAACGCAAAGACAAATGCCCTGGGCCGCGGTCTGGACGCTCTTATCTCGACAGACAACGTAAGCACGCAGGGCAGTTCCACGATAAACGAGGTGGCGATAAGCCATATCGAGGCCAATCCTAACCAGCCGCGCCGGGAGTTCGACCCCGTGGCACTTGAGGAACTGGCCAACAGCATCCGTCAGATTGGCATCGTGCAGCCTATCACGCTGCGTCAGATTGACGATGAGCGCTTCCAAATCATTGCAGGAGAGCGCCGTTGGAGGGCCTCGCAACTTGCGGGATTACAAGCGATACCGGCTTATATCCGCACCATCAAGGACGAGAACGTGATGGAAATGGCCCTCGTGGAGAACATTCAGCGCGAAGACCTGAACGCCATCGAAATTGCACTCGCCTACGAGCACCTGTTAGAGAAAAGCGGAATGACGCAGGAGAAGGTGGCGGAACGCGTGGGCAAGAGCCGCGCCGCGATAGCCAACTATCTGCGACTGCTGAAACTTCCTGCTCAGGTGCAGATGGCCTTGCAGAAGAAGGAGATAGATATGGGACACGCGCGCGCATTGCTTTCACTCGCCAGTCCGTCGTTGCAGTTGAAACTGTTCAAGGAAATCAGCAAGAACGGATACTCGGTGCGCAAGGTAGAGGAGATGTGCCACCAACTGAACAGTGGTGAAGACATTCAGTCGGCAAAGAAGAAAATCTCGGCAAAGGCCAAGCTGCCGGAGGAGTTTAATATGCTGAAGAGTCATCTCTCAAAATTCTTCGACACGAAGATTCAGATGACCTACAACGCCAACGGCAAGGGAAAAATCAGCATACCATTCTCGTCGGAGGAAGATTTGGAACACATAATGAACGTTTTCGACAAGCTGAAATCGTAACGAAACAGTGAACGACAGTATAAGAAACATATTAAGACGGATACAGGCAGTGGCTGTGCTGGCGTTTGCGGGCATGATGCCCGCAATGTCGCAAGACGTGCGTCAGGACACGATTCCGGCCATGCAGGAGGTGGACTCTACTTTCATCGCGCCGCCGCTGATAGTTCCGGAAATGGACACCATTGCCACATCAGTAGTCATAACCGACAGTGTGCCGGCAAAGAAAAAGCGCGACTGGAACACGTGGCGGCCCAATCCGAAGCGTGCCATGTGGCTGGCGATAGTGTTGCCGGGTGCGGGACAGATTTATAACCGCAAGTATTGGAAGCTGCCGATATTCTATGGCGGATTCGTAGGATGCCTCTATGCGCTGTCATGGAACGGCCAGATGTATCACGACTACTCCCAGGCATACGTCGACCTGATGGATAACGATCCGAACACGCAGAGCTACAACGACTTCCTGCACCTCGGAACAACCATCAACGAGAGCAATAAGGCGCATTATCAGGAGATATTCCGCAAGCGAAAAGACCGTTACCGCAAGTGGCGCGACTTGAGTGTGTTCGCGCTGATTGGCGTTTATGCACTGTCGGTAATCGATGCTTACGTTGATGCCTCGCTGTCGGAGTTTGACATCTCGGACGACCTGAGCCTGCGCGTGGCACCAACCATCATCAACGACCAGTCGTCACGCAACCCGGTGAAGTCGTCGGCCATCGGCGTGGGATGCAGCCTCAGCTTCTGAGAGGAGCGCGTCGGCAAACAAACAACTTAATATTTATGAGCATCGGAAGAAAGATAATCACATTATTTACAGCACTTTGCAGCCTCGGCACGGCACAGGCGCAATATGAACAGTATGAGGTCGTAACCAACGAGAGGGGCGAGCGCGAGGAGATTGTCGTACCGCAGCAATTCACTTTGGAAGTGGACAGCCTGCTGGCACTATACCATTCAAAGATGTATCTGCGCGAGAGCGACGACTGCAACATGATGAACTATGACCCGGAAACCGATGACGAGACGATAATCGAACGCATGAGACGAATGCCTACGGCGATGGAGATGCCATTCAACGAGGCTGTCAGGACGTTCATCGACAGATATACGAAGCGCGGCCGCAAGCAGGTGAGATTCCTGTTGGGCGCATCCAACTTCTATATTCCAATCTTCGAGCAGGCATTAGAGAGCTACGGCCTGCCTCTGGAACTGAAATACCTGCCGATAATAGAGTCGGGACTGAACCCCAATGCGGTGTCGAGAGCGGGCGCGACGGGTCTGTGGCAGCTCATGCTGGAGACGGCAAAGCATTACAACCTTGAGATAAATTCATTGGTGGATGAGCGTCGCGACCCTGAGAAATCATCCTACGCGGCTGCCCGCCTGCTCAGGGATTTATACAAGATATACGGTGATTGGACTCTTGTGATAGCCGCCTACAACTGCGGTCCGGAGCGTGTGAACAAGGCTATACACCGTGCCGGCGGCGAGACCGACTACTGGAAGATTTACAATTATCTGCCGAGGGAAACGCGAGGATATGTTCCAATGTTCATTGCGACAAACTATGTGATGAACTACTACTGCGACCACAACATCTGTCCGATGGAGACCACGCTGCCGGCAAAGTGCGATACGGTGATTGTCAAAAAAGACGTGCATTTTGAACAGATTGCGTCCGTGTTGGGAATAGACCTCGACCAGCTTAAAGAACTGAACCCGCAGTATCGCCGGAACATCATCAACGGCAACACGAAAGCCTCGGCAATACATCTGCCGGTATCGTATATCGGAACATTCATCGACAATGAGGACTCTATATACAACTTCAACGCAAATCAGTTCATAGCCAAACGCAATGTAGTCAGCATCGCCAAAGATTCTGAAAGAGGCAGTTCGGCAAGCCGGAACACATCCGTCAGCAGGCCGTCAAGCCACGGTCAAAGCAAAAGCGCAGGCAAAAACGGCAGAGGAAACACGCCGGCAAGAGGCTCAAAAAAGAAGCCTTCAGCGCCCACCAACGTAAAAGTGGAGAAAGGACAGACTCTGATTGAGATTGCAAAGAAGAACAACACCACCGTAGAGAAGTTGCGCAAGCTGAACAACATCAAAGGCGACAACATCCGGGCTGGCAAGAGTCTGAAAGTGAAATAGCAATAAACACATCTTATTTATATAATAAAGGAAAAGCTGTTAAATAAGAACGTGGCAATAATCATATAGGAAGGGAGAACGTCATGAGCAACGACAAGAACAAGAAAGAGGTAGAGCAGATAGACTGGGAGAAGAAAGTTGACGAGCAATTCCAGCACCTTTTGGACACATACACATCATCACGCCATCGCAAGAAGGTTGACCTGATAACAAAAGCCTTCAACTTCGCGCGACAGGCACATAAGGGAGTGCGCCGACTTTCGGGCGAGCCATACATCATGCACCCTATCGCCGTGGCCCAGATAGCCTGCGAGGAGATAGGACTCGGCTCTACAAGCATCTGCGCAGCATTGCTACACGACGTCGTTGAGGACACCGACTACACCACGGAGGATATAGAAAACATCTTCGGCGCGAAGATTGCGCAAATCGTCGACGGCCTTACGAAAATCAGCGGAGGCATCTTCGGCGAGCGCGCATCGGGTCAGGCGGAGAACTTCAAGAAGCTCCTGCTCACCATGAGCAACGACATTCGCGTAATCCTGATAAAGATTTGCGACCGCCTGCACAATATGCGCACACTGCAATCGCAGCCTGCCAACAAGCAATACAAGATTGCCGGAGAAACCCTCTACATATATGCGCCATTGGCAAACCGCTTCGGACTGAACAAGATAAAGACCGAACTCGAAGACCTCAGCTTCCGCTATGAGCATCCGGAGGAATACAAATCCATCTGCAAGAAGCTGGAATCGACACAGATGTCGCGCGAAACGCTGTTCAAGGAGTTCACCGAGCCGATACGTGCCAAGCTCGACGAGCTGGGCTACAAATATGAACTGAAGGCGAGGGTGAAGAGTCCCTACTCCATCTGGTGCAAGATCCAGAACAAACACGTATCGTTCGCGGAAGTCTACGACATTCTCGCCGTGCGCATTATCTTCGAGCCGAAGTCGCCGGAAGAGGAAATCGACAACTGCTTCAACATCTACAACGCCATCAACAAAATATATAACAGCCATCCCGACCGCCTGCGCGACTGGGTGAACCACCCTAAGACTAACGGCTATCAGGCTCTGCACGTTACGCTAATGTCGAAGCAAGGCCGCTGGATAGAAGTGCAGATACGCTCCGAGCGCATGAACGAGATAGCCGAGCAGGGCTTCGCGGCGCACTGGAAATACAAGGACGGCGACGAGATTACCGAGGACGAGGGCGAACTGGGCGAGTGGCTGAAGACCATAAAGGAGATTCTCGATGACCCGCAACCCGACGCGATGGACTTCCTCGATGCCATAAAGCTGAACCTTTTCGCCTCGGAGATATACGTATTTACGCCAAAAGGCGAGATAAAGTCGATGCCATCGGGCAGCACCGCGCTCGATTTCGCATTCCAGATACACACGTTCGTGGGCAGCCACTGTATCGGCGCGAAGATAAACCACAAGCTCGTGCCGCTGAGCTACAAGCTCCAGAGCGGCGATCAGGTGGAGATTCTGACTTCAAAGGCGCAGTTTGTGCAGCCATCATGGATTAATTTCGTGTCAACGGCAAAGGCAAAGACGAAGATTCAGGCCATTCTAAAGCGAAACGGCAGGGAGATTCAGAAGCAGGGCGAGGAGATTTTCGCCGACTGGCTGAAGCAGAACGGGCTGGAAATGACAAGTTCCGTACTCGACAAAATATGCGACACGCACAACATCCAGAAACCCGAAAACCTCTTTCTCGCACTTGGAGAGAAAAAGATTACGCTCGGAGAGAAGGACCTTGAGGTGGTGCAGAACAATAAGAACAAGAAAAAGCAGAAGTCGAAGAGCTGGCTCAAATACGTGCCTTTCATCGGACATGACAAGAAAAAGCAATTAGAAAACGAGAAAAGCACGCAGGAGTTCTTCACGGTTGACAAGAATTTCAACAAGAAGAAGCCCATCTACATATCCGAAAACAACATCAACCAGTTTGTGTTCCCAAAGTGTTGCCACTGCATTCCGGGCGACGACATATTGGGATATATCGACAACAGGGGCCATGTGGAGATACACAACCGCGCCTGTCCGGTGGCGGCAAGACTCAAGACGGGTTTCGGCAACAGGATTCTCGATGCGAAATGGTCGATGCACAAGCTGCTTAACTTCGAGGCGATGATACGCATCCGCGGCATAGACCGCAAGGGAATGCTGCTCGAAATATCTCAGGTGCTGTCCGAACAGCTCGACATCTACATCCACAAAATCACCATCACGACCGACAACGGCATATTCGACGGCACGGTGGAGATACGTGTACACGACCGCGAAGATGTGCAGGAAATCATCGACAACCTGTCGAAAATAGAAGATATAAAGGAGGTTTCGCAGACCAATTAACGGTCGGCGGAATCTCCTTTTCGCTTATATATAATAAGGTGTGGCGCCGATTATGCCGCGAAAGTACAGCGAACTGTCGCCGGCCACACCTTAATCATCCTGAACTAAAGAACCAAACTACTATAAAAATGAGAAAGACAACCGTACTGATGCTATTGCTTGTCATGGCAATAGCCGCTAATGCAAGAGGCAAATATGACAATACCGACACGCTCGTAGTGGCCCGCGATGGCAGCGGGGAGTTCCGCACAGTGGGCGAAGCCGTTGAGGTGTGCCGCGCGTTCATGGAATACCGCAAGGTGATATTCGTGAAGAAAGGCACTTACAAGGAGAAAGTCATCGTGCCGTCATGGCTCACCAACATCGAAATCATAGGCGAAAGCCGCGACAACACCATCATCACCTACGACGACCACGCCAACATCAAGAGTGCGGAAACGGGCAAGCCGATGGGCACTTTCCGTACGTTCACCGTGAAAGTAGAGGGTAGCGACATCACATTCCGCAACATCACGATAGAAAACAACGCCGAGAAACTCGGTCAGGCAGTGGCATTGCACACGGAGGGCGACCGCCTGAAGTTCATAAACTGCCGTTTCCTCGGCAATCAAGACACTGTATATACCGGTGTGGCAGACACGCGGCTGCTTTTCAAGGACTGCTATATCGAAGGCACAACTGACTTTATTTTCGGTCCGTCCACGGCATGGTTTGAGAACTGCGACATCCACAGCAAGGCGGATTCGTTCATTACTGCAGCCTCAACACCGCAGAATGTGAAGTACGGCTACATCTTCAACAACTGCCGACTGACCGCTGACGCCGGCATCACTAAGGTGTATCTCGGCCGCCCCTGGCGCGCATACGCACACACTTTGTTCATGAACTGCACGCTGGGCAGGCACATCACGGCCGAGGGATGGCGCAACTGGAAAGACTATCACGACCCTGCTGCCGAGGGTATCGTGCGATATATGGAATACAACAACCGCGGCGAAGGAGCCGGTACAAGTCAACGCGTGGGCTGGAGCAGGATTCTGTCGAAGAAAGAGGCTACGAAGATAACATCGCAAGAGGTGCTTGGAGAATGGAGTAGTCAGTAGACAGGAGTTCGGAAATTCAGACAATAGTTTTGCAGGGCAGACCACGGCTCAGTGGAAATTTAGTGGGGATAAGCATAAATCTTTGCAAGTCTATACAGA
>ERZ809407.811-NODE-811-length-31945-cov-17.129633_pt1 | contig 31945 bp, 31 predicted proteins | sample MGYA00520792_ERZ809407 | MGnify/ENA primary metagenome ERZ809407 (study PRJEB31576, sample SAMEA3212665) | Homo sapiens | biome: human-gut; feature: human gut; material: fecal | place: Sweden | collected 2012 ...
GGCTTAACAGATACATTGGTGACATGTTAATATATTCGACATTAATGATGTCTATTTAAGATTTATTGTATAGGTGTAAACGAAAGAGAGACTACACTTATGACAAGAACTTCAAAATATTTAAACCAAGATACTATTGCTGCTTTACAATCTTTTCAAATCGAAAAGATTGATCGTGAAATCACTGATTATTTAGATACAAACAATAAAATGAATACGTATCATTTTGAATACTGTCCTAAATGCGGATGTTATCATCCTCATTTAATTAAGAGTGGTTTTGCCAACTCTGGTAAACAAATGCTTCGTTGTAAATCATGCGGAAAACGTTTTGTTGTAGACCGCGGTCAGCTTACTTTTTATTCTCACCAAGACCAATCCAAATGGAATGAACTTATTCTGGATACATTGAATGGTGTATCTCTTAAAGAAACGGCTGCTAAAATCAATGTAAACGAACGCAATGTTTTTAATATGCGTCATAAATTATTGGTTAGTCTAGGAACTGAGGAACGTCCCATACACAGTGGGAAATGAAGTTGAAATGGATGAAAAGTATACTCCATACAATCATAAAGGGACTAAGATTGATGGAGTAGAACCTAAACATCGTGGAACACCTGCTATAAAAAGAGGGTTATCTAATCAGCAGATATGTATCATCACTGCAATACAGAGATTTGGTCATACAATTGCCAGAACATTAAATTATGGCAAGCCATCATCTCTAGATCTATTAAGATTTGGTGAATGTCTTGAATCAAAATCTTTTGTAATGCTAGATGGTTCTAACAGTTACAACGAACTTTTAGAAAGTAAGAACTGCACAAAGAAAGTGTTAATCAGTCATGAGTCATATGATAAATTCAATCATTTAAATACAGTGAACAGTTTCCACAAATTGATTGAAGAAAGGCTGCAAAAATATAAAGGGGTAGCATCAAAATATATAAATCGTTACAACGCTCTTTTTGTCATGCAAAGAGAAACCCAAGGAATGGATAATACAGAAAAGCTACAGTACGTACTACTTAGATTGAAAAACATCTATAAGATCACTCGCTTAAAGGATTTGAAGAATGAATGGTTGTTCGCATAAGTGATAAAACGCAGAATTATAGCAAAGTCACCAAATTGCTAGTTAAGCCAAATTCATTTCTCGTTTTTTTATTATAGAATCCGTCGGCGACACAGGGTCTTAGGGGTATGTCCCCTAAAAAGTATGGTCGTTTGCGTCAGACAAATGACATGCTTGCTACTTTTTTAAAGGCGAGGAAATAGCAGATAAAAGGGTACAGGTTAAAAAATAAAAATGGGTCATTAACAGGATAAAATCTTTATAAGAAGGTTGGTGACTAATGTGGAAGGCGTTGATTATAAAAAATTCATTCAAAGTTCCAAGACAAACAAGACAAAAATTAGTGCAAAAGCTAAATCGAAATATGAAACATTTTATCATCCAAAAAAAGTAAATGATCAAAATAAAAATAAGCTAAGTGAAAAAAAAGTGAGACATACTTATGTTGTTCAAACGAAAGAAATAGATCTTTCAAAGAAGAAAAATATGTCGTTGTTGGAAGGTTGTGTTGCAACTAAACTTAAAATAAAAGACTACATAAAATGGTCAGGTGTTTATCAATGGACCGGATTAAATCTTGAGGAAAGAAAAATCAAATTGATAGAAGTTATGAGTAATTTGCACAGCGAAGAATGTATGATTGATGACGAATATATATATCCAAGAGGTGTTGATTATGCGCAAAAAGTGATTCTGTTTACACATCGCAGAATTCAGTATTTGAATTATTCAAGCTCAGAAATAAAAAAAGAATATGAGCAAATGGATCTGGTGTGGACATTAAATTGGTTCAAAATATTTTCTGATAATGAAAAATTGAAATTCAATTTTATGGATGATTCTGATTTTAAAGGCCGTGAAATACCTCTTAAAAATTTTTTGACTTTATGTCAAAAACACCGTAAAGAATTTTATAAAGTTCGAGATGCCTTTGGAAATTTATATGGGAAAATCAAGGGAAGAGAAAGATTTTTGACCTATATGGAGTGTGAAACAATATTAAAAAAGAATTGGATGAAGTCATATGTACGTATATTATCAATTCTGATTGGAGAAATAGGAATGGAAACGTTGCAAGAAGAATATGGTTTTATTAGATATGAGAAAAAAATAAAAAATAATACACCAAATGCAAATGAATTTATTTCTAAACCTGAAATGATAAGTTTGGATTGGTTGAATCTAAACTCACAGCAATTGTCATCATTTAAAAAATATATTTATAAAAATCATCCGATTCAAAAAGAATTGATATATGATTCAGATACCAAAAGTTATTACATCACGAAAGAAGCTTATGAGTGGTTTAGTGATGTTTATAGTTCATCGAAAAAAACTTATGAACGAATTCAGAATGATTTATGTTGGTATCAAAAATATTTTCAAGAGCGATTCATATATATTGAAAATGAACAATTTGATTTAAAATATGCCAATGTAAAAAAAGTGTGGAAATTAACAGAGATTGAATATGAATGTTATATGGCCCTCGGAAAATTCAAACTAGAAAAAGAGATGTTATCTGCTGTTGAATATGAGAATTTATTTGTAGAATTGAAACTAAGACATTTGGTGTACGAAAAAAACAGTAGAGCAGAAACTGAAAGAAAAAAATACGTAATGAAAAGAAGAAAAACGATGTATACGCAAATTCAATATTTATCATTTTTAGGTGTTTATGAAGGTGTTGTTTCAAATCTAAAAACAATTAATCATTACTGTGAAATATACATTGAAACATCATATTCTGACGAGTTAGAATATTTGAAAATTAAACTTGATTTAAATTGGTTTGCACGGAATGATCGAATAATACTTATGCAACTTCTTAAAAAAGGTGTATCTATCCAATTTGAAGCAATTAAAAATCAGATTACTGGAGACGTTGAATTAGGTTCATTTACTGTTCGACAAGTAGGGTGTTTTGATAAAGTTGAAAAAGAAGATGGTGATATTAGATATAAATTAAATTTATGAAAGTTAACTATATAAATGAATAGAGAAGCAATGAATTAAATGTATTTTGTTTTATAAACAAAATACATTCATAAGAAGCACATTCTTCTTTTAACTAGATGTAAGAAATGCTGTTTAGCATTTTGACATTTACATATGAAAGTAATCATTGTTAAAGTCTCATGCGTATTAAATGATGAAACAACCTGTTCGATATTGCGTGTTATGTTGTATTTTTAGATAATGTATCAAATTACAAGAAGTATGGTGGCACAGATGCCACTTTTTTTGTTGTAAAACACACTCAAAATTGTTGAAATGAGTTATTGCTATATTTAGGAGATGCAAAACTGCTTTATATAAAGCACCTGTTAGAATTTTTTTATTAAAAATAAAAAAAGGGCGGATTTGTATTTAAATAGTTGATGAACAAATATTCAGTTTTCGAAAATAAAAGCATGCTATGAAGATTTGTTCTAGAAGGAAGATATAGTTTTAAAACTAGAAAGATATGTTAAAAGAAAAGACAGATTTTAATCAGGTGAAGATGATATCTTATCCAACATTTGCAGTTCAAAGAGCATTATCTAAAACATTTTTCAAGAAAAATGAGATGAAAGAGATTAGTGATTATACAGATCCAGCAAATACTTTTAAGAAAAATTATAGTTTTAAAAAGGGAGAACTAAATGTTGTGTCTAATAAACGAATTCAGTATACTCCAGAGGCGGACAAGGTGTTGATTTATATTTTGTCGAAATTTTTGAAAATCAATGGTAATCATTCAAAGAATGATAATACTGACTTCGTGAAATATAAAATTCCGATTAATGTGTCTGAATTTGCATTGATGACACTGGATGAAAACGACATAAAATCTATTCAAGCCGGAGAAGATAAAAATAAAATAAAAAATTTGCGAAAAAAAATAAAGACTATTTTGAATGATTTGATATCTATTAGATATGTTGAAATAAACAATATTAAAATGACACTTTTCGAAGATAATGTTGAAAGAAATAAACTGCTGGATCAATTTATTGTTACGTTTAGAAAATCACTCTCTGATTTGCTGATAAAAAAATCTAAGCACGTATCGATTAGCTATCGTCCATTATCAATATTTAAATTAAATGGTATATCATACGTTCTTGGATCCATGTTTTCGTCATATATTTTCATGGGTAAAAATATAAAAAATAATAGACGTACATTAATGATGTCAACAATAATTGCTAATCTGGATTCATTAATTCCAAGTGAAGAAAAGATTAGAAAAATGAAATCAAGTTATGAAAGAAAGATAATGCAGCCAATCTTAAGTGGATTAGATGACATTGAAAAGAATAATATATTTTCTTGCAATATATCGCATGATAATTATTTGTTATTGCCTTTATATAAGAAAAGTAAATTCACCTATGTAGAATTTATCAATTCAAAAGTAGATATTACTCCGTTAGATACCGCAACGACCTATGCTGAGTTTCAAAAAAAATTGACAGAGATTTCGGAAATAGAGCACAAAGAAACGGTAAAAGAGTGTAGAAAAACGTAAAAAGAGTAAAATAAGTCGGAAGATAAATAAAAATGTTCCTTATATAAAGTGGATTTTACACTTTTGTATTCCTAGTATAATTAGTTCTTTTAGAACTCTTTAGTTTCACACATTTCGCCAATTTTAAGAATTTGGCGAAAGTGTATATTTAGAAAATATAATATAGGAGAAAAAATGACATATAAAAACAAAAAAGATAGTAATCATAAATGTTTGATTGATAATACATCGTACTATAAAGAATGTAATTGTTTACTTAATGAAAATAACGATGAAGTTCAATTATTTTTGAAAATTAAGGGGATTGAATTAGAAACTGCTAACAGGTTTATGCTTGGACATCGTGTTGCTCAAGATAATGGATTTGTAAATTCGTTATTAATCCCCATTAATAAGTATGAGTATATAAATATGAGTTTGGACGACAATGAGCAATTGAATGAATATTCTTCAACAAAAGAACCTTTCAATAAAGAAGCGCTGTATAACACTAGATATCCAGTTTTTATCACAAAAGGAGCATTGAATGCTATATCTATTGAACAAATGGGATATCCTGCATTAAGCGTTGATACGGTTGAACACATAAAACAAATCACTGCACAAAGTGATTTTGATAGGATTAAGAATCCTTTGATATTAGCGTTTAGTTTGAAAGAAAAAGAAGACTTGAACATCACTGCATTGGAAAAGGAATTAGATAAAAAAGGTATTTTTTATGTATCTTTAGATGAATTGTTTGGTCCTAATATGCAAGCTAATGATTGTCTTTCAATAAATAAAAATAAATTAAAAAAGATACTGGATGATGCGGTGATGAATGTTCTCAATGCTTTAAATCAGCTTCATCAGGAAAAAATAAAAGAATATGAAAAGTCTTCGGTTAGTGGTAAAAAAGAGAATTACTTAAAATTTATGTCAATTCAACAAACATCGATTTCAACTGGATATTCCAAATTAGATCAGGCTTTGAATGGTGGATTGGCTGGAGGTAGATTGTATACGGTTGGGGCTATTTCTTCTCTAGGAAAAACCACATTTATAAATCAAATGGCGGAATATATTTCTAGTACAGGTAATGATGTTATTTATATTGCTCTAGAAATGTCAGAATTTGAGCTGAATTCGAAGGGAATAAGCAGACATACTTATATTAATGTAATGTCTCATCCCTATGATTTAAAAGTAGAAAATGCCAAAACATCTATAGAAGTAGATAAATATTTTAGGGGAGAAAGTGATTATTCTGAATCGGATAAAAGGCTTATTCGATATTCTATCGATGATTACTTTAGCCGATGCAGACATCTATATATATATGACACTGTTATGGATGTTAAAAATATCATAGATGCTGTAAAAAAACACATCGAAATTACAGGCAAAAGTCCTGTTGTGATTATCGATTATTTACAAATTATGCCTGTATCAGAAAAAGGTTTGACTGATAAAGCAAATATGGATTCAATCATTTTGAGCTTAAAGCAATTGGCACGCGAGTATAACGTACCGGTTGTTGTGATATCAAGTTTTAATCGTCAAAACTATACACAACAAGTTAATATGACTGCCTTTAAAGAGAGTGGTTCAATTGAGTACTCATCTGATGTTGTGATTGGTATTCAATTCTCACAACTTAGCTCAGGCATTGAAAACTATAATGAATTAAATGAACGAGCAAAGGAAATTCGATATGTAGATGCAGTGATTTTAAAAAATAGAAATGGAATGAGTGGTATAAGCATCCACTATGCATTTTATGCTAAATACAGCTATTTCTATGAATTACAAAATGTTTAAGGAGGAACAGAATATGAAAAATAGCGAAAATGAAATTGTCGCAAAGACAGTTAAATTACAGGCTGATGATATTTCAGAAATAGATGAATTATGTAAGTCGAATAGAATTTCAAAAGCACAGTTGGTTCACGACATGTTATATGCATACAAAAAAGATAACTTGATTACAACTAATCCAGATTTGAGTTCTGAGCTACAAAGATATAACGAATATCATAAATGTCAATTTAATATATTGGTTGGCTTGATTCAGTATGTTGATAACCAAGATGAAATGATAAAAAACAAATACAATACGAAGTTGCTTAATGATTCGCTTACTATATCTCAATTACGTAATGAGCTTACAAATCTGAAAGATGAGTTTGAAAAGAAAGAACAGTTGATAGCTGAAAAAGAAGGTGTAATTAAAGAGATGGAAAAAAATATCAAAATTTGTCAGCAAAACAATGATGTTTTAAAAGAATGCAATAACCTGTTGAATGAGACTATTTCTACTAATGAGACATTTAAGGAAAAGTTTGAAAAAATTCAAAATGAAATAGAAGACATGAAAAAGGAAAAAATAGCTTTGATTGAAAAGAATCATCAAATGACTTCAAAAATTCATACATTAGAGAATGATCGATCAGTATTAGAAATGAAATTATCTGAGCATAGTAATTTTCAAAACGAAATTGCCATTGCCAAGGACAATGAATTAACTTCTATGCGGAAAGAAAATGAATTTTTGAAAAATGAAATACAAAGATTACGACAAGAATTGGATACGAAAACAAATGGTGTAAATCGAATTGTAGTTCCATGCAAGAGATTACGTTAAATTACCGGGTAATTCGTAGTAATTTTTAAGTGATCAAAGGGGATACAGATGAGTTTTAAAAGACGAGATAAAAAGAATCGCGTTCTTCATAATGGCGAAATTCAAAAAGAAGATGGACGTTATCGCTATAAATATATTGTAAATGGTAAAGAGATGTACTTGTACAGCTGGCGACTTGTCGAATCCGATCCTATGCCGGTTGGGAAAAGACCAGGTCCTTCTTTACGAGAACTAGAAAAGCAGGTAAACAATAATTTAGAATTAGGTTACATTCCGTTTGGCGCTGGATTAACGGTATACGATTTGACTAGTAAGTATGTTGATCTACGTTCAGATACAGTAAGACCAAATACAAAAAAAGGATATGTCACTGTATTAAATTTTATCAAAAGTGATCCTTTTGGTGGGAAAAGAATTGATAGAGTTTCAGTAATGGATGCTAAATTGTGGATAAAAGATCTTCAAAAAGTTCATGGGAAAAGTTATAGCTCGATTAATAGTATTCGAAGTGTATTACGTGGGGCATTTAAAATGGCATATGATGATGATTTTGTTAGAAAAAATCCATTTGATTTCCAATTATGTGAAATAATTGAGAATGATACAAAGCGACGAGTAGCTTTAACAGAAGAGCAAGAAGATACTTTTCTTGAATTTGTGAAGTATGATAAGCATTACGCCAAATACTATAGCGGAATGTATATTTTGTTTAAAACAGGCATGCGAATTTCAGAGTTTTGCGGCCTTACAAAAGATGATATTGATTTCCATAATCACACAATAAGTATTAATAAACAACTCATGAAAAATGATGGGAAATATTATTTGCAGAAAACTAAAACGAATAGGGGGAACCGAGTGTTGCCTATGACTCTCAGTGTTGAGAAATGCTTTAAAAAAATTATAGATAGCAATTCTAAATTAAATGAGTACAAGAAAGTAGATGGAGTTTCAGGATTTCTTTACTTTGATCGAAATAATAATGTGATGTGTGCAAACCAGTGGGAAAAATGTTTCTCTAATGCGTTAAAGAAGTACAATAGCTCAAATGAACTAGAAATTGCATGCTTAACACCACATGTTTGTAGACATACATTTTGCACACGCATGGTGATGTCTGGTATGAATCCGAAAACTTTGCAGTACGTTATGGGACATGCGGATATCACAACAACGATGAACATTTACAGTCATGCAAATCTAGATGACGCAAAAAAAGAGTACGATAGATTGAATTTAATTTAGTTGATTGGTTTTATGGTTAACTGTAAAATAGGAGGTAATTCAATGGATAAGTCAAATTTAAAAGTTCCATTGTGGCAAAAATATGCATTAAGTGTACAAGAAGCCAGCGCATATTTTGGCATTGGCGAAAATAAAATTCGTAAAATCATTGCGGAACATCCAGACGAGACATTTTATATGGAAGTTGGTACACATGTAAAAATCAAACGTGAAGTTTTTGCCAAATATTTAGATAATATAACTACGCTTTGATTGGTTTTAATGAATCTTTAAAATTCATTAAAACCTTTTTCTTTACTAGTAACAAAAGAGTAGAAGCCGCTAGATGATTTTCGGCAAACGTTTTATAATATATATGTTGATGAAGTTTTCCACTAAAAAAATGGAGGAAATAAAAATGAGTGGAAAAAAACGACGCGACAAAAAAAATAGAGTGTTACACACCGGCGAAATACAACTTGCCAATGGAAGGTATAGATATAAATATATCAACCATGATGGAAGTGAAGCATATGTATATAGTTGGCGTTTACTCGCTAAAGATTCAACACCAACAGGCAAAAAGGAAGGTCCTTCACTTCGGGAGCTTGAAGCCAAAATACAAAGTGATTTAAATAATGGATGTGCGACATTTGGCAATAAAATCACTGTTTTGGAATTGGTAGAAGATTATGTGGAATTCAAGAAAAACACGGTGCGAAAAACAACTCAAGCAGGTTATCAGACTGTTATAAATATTCTTAAAAAAGACCCTTTTGGATCTAGAAGAATTGATTCAATAACTTTTGTTGATGCAAAAAAATGGCTTGCTAAATTACAGACTGAAGATAAACGTAGCTATAGTTCTATAACTTCTATTCGCGGTGTTTTGAAACCTGCCTTTCAAACAGCGTATAACGACGATCTTATAAGAAAAAATCCATTTGATTTCATTATTACAGAAGTGGTAGTAAATGATACTAAAAAAAGATTGCCATTAAGTGCTAAACAGGAAAAATCCTTTTTAGATTTTGTTAAAGGGGATAAGTATTATTCAAAATATTATGATGGCTTTTATATTTTGTTTAAAACGGGTCTAAGAATATCAGAGTTTTGTGGCTTGACTTTAGATGACATTGATTTTGAAAATCATACTATCAATATCGATAAGCAATTAATGAAAAAAGCTCGGAAGTTCTATCTGCAAGAAACTAAAACTGAAAGTGGAACAAGAATTATTCCAATGTTGCCTGATGTTGAGGAACGATTTAGAAGTTTGATTGCAAATCGTCCAAAATTACGAAGAGAACCTTCAGTGGATGGCGTAACAGGTTTTTTGTGTTTTGATTCATATGGAAGTATTGCTTACTCTTTACACTGGGAAAAGCATTTTAAATATGCAACGGATGCATATAATCGTTCAAATGATTTGCAGATTGAAAGTTTAACTCCACACGTTTGTCGTCACACATACTGTACACGTATGGCAATGTCAGGCATGAACCCAAAAACGTTACAGTATTTGATGGGCCATTCGGAAGTTGATATCACGTTGAATGTGTATACTCATGTTGGTTTAGAAGATGCTAAAAAAGAGTTGGAAAGAATGAGCAGAAGATGAAAAAGGTGTAATTTTTTAAACGCTAGGAAGTTTTACACCTGAATTACACCTGATTTGCACCTTTTCAATGAAAAGTTATGGGAATTTATAAGAACTTATAAGAAGTTACAAAAATAAGAGAAAAATAAAATTACCTTTACATAAAGGAAATATGCTATATATAAAGGAGAATTTGATTATGAAAAAATTGTTGTTCATATGTCATGGCAACATATGTAGAAGTGTTAGTGCTGAGTACATTATGAAAGATTTGGCAAAGAAAAATGGGGTAGAACTATATGTCTCTAGTGCAGCTACAAGTTGTGAAGAAATTGGTAATGATATCTATCCTCCGGCTAAGCGTAAACTAAAAGAAAAGGGGATTCCATTTTCTAGACATTATGCAAGACAAGCTACAATGAGTGATTATTTGTCGTATGATTATTTAATTTGTATGGATGAAAATAATATGCGTAATCTAAATCGTATGTTCAATAATGATCCAGATCACAAGATCTATAAATTATTATCAAGAGATGTTTCAGATCCTTGGTACAGTAATGATTTTGAAACAGCTTATAGTGATATTTATGAAGGCTGTAAAGCTTGGTTAGAGAGGTTATCATGAAACAGAATCTACATACACACTCCATCTTTTGTGATGGAAAAGATACGATTGAAGAAATGACTTTAGAAGCCATCTCAAAGGGCTTTGACATTCTTGGCTTTTCAGGTCATGGACATTTGGACGTGGATACAAGTTCCATGCGAGATACTTTAGGATATATTTCAGAGGTTGAGAGAATTAAATTGAAATATTCTTCATCTATTCAAATTCATTTAGGGATTGAAGAAGATATGTTAGGAAGAATATCTGAAAAAGCTCCATTTGAATATGTGATTGGAAGTAAACACTTTTTAGGTGAAGTATCCGTGGATTATTCAAAGCCTGTATTTGATTCTTTATTTGAATCCTATTCTGGTGATTATAAAAAGATGTGTAAAGACTACTATTCAGATTTATCGAATATGTATGATTGGCAAGAAGTGGATATCATTGGACATTTGGATTTGATTACCAAATATAATGAGGACGAGTCTTATTTTCAATTTAATGATAAAGACTATATGAACATTGTTTGCGATTGCATTGACCGATTGTTGATCAACGACAAGATTTTTGAAGTGAATACCGGAGCTATCGCTAGAGGCTATCGTAAAACACCATATCCATCTAAGAATATATTGGAATATTTATACGCAAAGAATGCGCGTATTTGTCTAAACAGTGATTGTCATGATAAGAACTATTTGGATTGTGCTTTTGAATCCAGTTTAGATTTGATTCAATCTTGCGGATTTAAAGAACTGCAAATATTAACCAATGATGGTTTTGTACCAGTGAAAATTAAATAGAGTAAACAGTGAAGGTGTTCTTGTGATAATCAATTAGACCTTCACTTTTCATTTTAGAAAGCTCTTTTGATAAGGCACTTCGTTCTACGTTTAAATAGTCAGCCATCTGTTGACGATCAAACGGAATCTTAAAGGTAGAATTTTGTGTTTCTAGTTTCATAAACGATAAGTATGACAACACTTTATTGCGAATGGTTTTGTTGGAAATATGGAATATGTGTTGTGATAACATCTTGTTTTTATTTGAAAGTATTTGAATCATTTGATTTTTTAATTCTGGGGATTTTTCCAAGGCTTGAACATCTAAAAATTGAATTGTACAATCCTCAACCGCTCTAACATATACATACATAGGTGTTTTGGTTAGGGCATAGCTTTCCGCAAACATTTGATTGGGACCTATATGTGATAATAGGGAAACATTGCCTAAAAAGTCTACAGTTTCTATGACAACACTTCCTTCTTTGACAATGCCAATGGCTTGAGGAATATCTTCCATATGATAAATAATTTCATTTTTCTTGTATTTTTTTAATTGTAAATCCATAAATGTCTCCCTTTCGTGGTTTAAACAACATAAATTGATTGTATTATACACTATATTAAGTTCATAAGAAATGAGGATGATTCTATGTTAAGAAAAATAATTCAAATTGATGAAGATAAATGTACAGGATGCGGTATCTGTGTGGATGCCTGTCATGAAGGAGCCATTGGCTTAGTGAACGGAAAAGCGAAATTAATGCGTGATGATTATTGTGACGGACTAGGAGATTGTTTGCCTACATGTCCTACGGGAGCTATTTCATTTATTGAAAAAGATACTTTGGCTTATGATGAAGAGGCTGTAAAAAAGAATATGGAAAAGCGCATGCAAGAATCGGGCACCATGCATTTAGGATGTCCTGGATCTATGATGCATACACTGAATCCAGTTGTATCAAGTCCATCGATTGATGTATCAAGTCAATTAACATCTTGGCCTGTTCAAATTAAGCTAGCACCTATCAACGCACCATTTTTTCAACATGCCAAGCTTTTAATAGCTGCGGATTGTACAGCCTATGCCTATGCTAATTTCCATCAGGAATTTATGAGAAACAAAGTGACTCTCATTGGATGTCCAAAACTCGATGGTGTGGATTATTCAGAAAAGCTTTGCGATATCATTCGTATGAATTCCATTGAAAGTGTAACCATTGTTCGTATGGAAGTACCTTGTTGTGGTGGTCTTGAAAATGCGGTTAAGAAAGCTTTGCAGGAAAGTAAAAAGTTCATTCCTTGGCAAGTTGTCACAATTTCAATTGATGGAAAAATTTTAGATTAAACCTTAAAAAGTGCAGTTAACGTTACAGATATTGCACTTTTGTCATTTTCTGACACGTTAAATGTTGTTTATGCTTATTTATTTTGATAAAATCTGATTAGAGGGAAGACAAATGAATCTATATAAGCGAGAAAAATATTTAAAAAAAATCCGACCATTCTATTCAGAAGAAGATCTTATTAAAGTGATTACTGGAGTAAGGCGTTGTGGTAAAAGTAGTCTTATGGAAACTATATGCGATGAATTGAAACAAACTATGGGTGTGAAAGATGAACAAATCATTTATATTGATTTGGATAGTCGAAAGAATCGCAACATTAAAACGGCAGATGCTTTAGAAACGTTGATTGAAAGTCAGACAATGCCAAAGGAAAAGATATATTTATTTATTGATGAAATTCAGAATGTGGATTCTTTCGAAGAAGTAATTAATGGGTATAGAACGGATGGTGGATATTCCATTTTTATTACGGGTTCAAATTCATATTTATTAAGTGGAGAATTGTCTACTAAATTAACAGGAAGATACATTGAATTTGAATTATATACTTTATCCTTTGATGAATACTTAGAAATGAAAAGATTTTATAATAAAGATATTAATCCAAATACGATTGTAGAATTAAATAATTACATTCTTGAAGGTGGTTTTCCTAGGACTATACAATTTGATGATTTACAGGTAAAAAGAACTTATACGGAAAGCGTTGTTAGAGAGATTTTTGAAAAAGATATTCGTAAAAGAGTAAAAATAAGAAATAGAGAAGCCTTTGAATCTGTAGAACATTTCATTATCAATAATTTTGGTGCTACTACAAGTATTAGTGGACTTCAAGAATCGTTAGAAAAAAATGGAATGAAAATTTCAAGGGCAACACTATCTAACTACATTAAGATACTAGTAGATGCAAAAATATTGTATGAATGCAGCCGTTTCGATATGAAATCTAAAAAATCTTTATCAGGAGAAAAGAAATATTATGTATCGGATTTAAGCTTTTATTTTTCATTAAATACAGATAATAAAATTAATTATGGACCTGTACTTGAAAATATTGTGTATTTCTATGCAAAAAGCCAGGGCTATTCAATAAGTGTGGGAAGAATTGGAAAACTTGAATGTGACTTTATTTTAAGAGATCATAAAATGAATTATGCATATGTTCAAGTTGCGTATACGATCGCATTGAGCAAAAAAACAGAAGATAGAGAATATAAATCATTAGAATCCATTAGGGACAATTATCCTAAATACGTGATGACTACAGATTATTTACTTCAAAATAGAAATGGAATTAAACATGTAAATCTAATTGATTTCATTATCTCGAATTCAAAATTTTAGATTAAAAAGTGCAGTTAACGTTACAGATACTGCACTTTTATCATTTTCTGACACGTTAAACAAAAAAGTATCACCGTAGCGATACTCTAATGATTAGTCCTTTGTGATTTCTTTGTAGCTAGCTAGACCATAAGCACTATCTGCAAGTGTACCTGCATTGACAATAGCTTGTTCCATTGCTTTTACGGCCATGATTCCAACTAGATCTTGTTCTGCAGGCACTTTATTGGATGTCATCGCAAAAATAGTATCTCCATCACTTGAAGTGTGTACTGGACGAATACATCTAGCATATCCATTATGCGCCATACTCGCAATCTTATTCATTTGTGCTTTATTTAAATCCGCATTTGTGATGATACAACCAATTGTCGTATTCATACCACAAGAATTGATCATCTTTTCAGCTGCCTTTAAGATTTCATCTTCACTAAACAATCTTGTGTTTGTGTTTCGATCATAGATACCTGCGATTGGTTTGTCTGAATTTGGATAGAAAATATCACCACACGCATTCACAGCTACAATAGCTCCTACTTTTAATGGACCCATTTGTAGGGCTGAAAATCCAAGTCCTGCCTTCATCGCATATTGAGGGCCAAAGAATTTACCAACACTAGCCCCTGTTCCTGCACCTACATTTCCTTGTTTTGGATCATTTTTTTCAGCTTCCATACAAGCATCATACCCCATTTGTTTGTTTGGATACGCTTTAGAATTACCTACACCACAATCAAATAGACAAGCTTCACATACGATTGGAATATAGATGTTTTTCATGTCAAAACCAATTTCGTGTTCGCTCAAATATTGCATAACACCACTGCTTGATTCTAAACCAAAAGCACTACCACCTGATAATGTAACCGCATGAATCTTTTGAACCATGTTTTTAGGGTTTAATAAATCTGTTTCACGAGTGGCTGGCCCCCCACCACGTACATCTACACCAGCTGTGGCTCCTTCTTTACATAAGATGACTGTACAGCCAGTCGCATTTTCTATATCTTGTGCACTACCAATTTGAAATCCTTCGATCTCATTGATTTGAATTGTCTTCATTCTTGATCTCCTTTAATTCATATAAATCATTTCTACGTACCTTCCAATAAGGCATCCTTTTCCTTACTTTTTCAATGTCGTTTAAATCGATATCTACAACTTTGTATGCTTCTTCTTCACCCAACTCCACTATAATATTGCCAAAACCATCCACAAGAATAGAGTGGCCTCCTGAAGTATAGTTCTTATACGTATACTTAGCTGGGGCAACCCCACACAAAAAAACTTCATTTTCTAAGGCGCGTGTTTGAATAAATAGCTTCCAATGTTTCTTTGTAGCCTGCTCATTAAAGGCGGCTGGACAAAATAGAATTTGTGCTCCATTTTGCGATAGAACTCTGGATACTTCTGGAAAGCGAATGTCGTAACATAATAAAATGCCACATTTTCCCCATGGCGTATCAAAACATTGTAGGTGATTTCCTGGTACAAACACTTCATTTTCACAATAATCTTGTTTGTTGTGGAATTCAAAAAGATGTGTTTTATCATACGAACAAACAATGTCGCCATTGCTATTTAATATGTAACAGCGATTGTATTTGTCAGCACAAATGGAACCAGCCACAATCCATATCCTATGCGATATAGCTAGTTTTTTTAAAGCCATCAAACTTTCATCATGACGCAAATACGCTGTTTTAAGTGCATCATTATGATAGGGACAATTCCACATTTCACAAAGAACTAAAATATCACAGTCTGGAATATTTGTTAGTTTAGCTAAATTTTGTTGGTTATCTATTGAAACAGACATTTGGTACATACAGATCTTCATAAAAATTATGATAGGCGAAAAGTGACTAATTTTCAAGGTGTGCAAAGATTAACATGTGTTTATTTACTACTGGTTTGAAATCGTTTACAATCATTTTAGGAGGCTTTGTATCATGTATAAAATTATAGAAGTAAAACAAAGTGTATTTGAAGATAATAATAAAGATGCGAACAAATTAAGAGAAGAATGTAAAGATAAGGGTGTGTTCTTATTGAATGTTATGTCAAGTCCAGGAGCAGGGAAGACAACAACTCTATCTAGAACGTTAGAAAGACTAAAAGATGCAATGAGAATTGGTATTATGGAAGCGGATATTGATAGTGATGTAGATGCCAAAACCATCAGTGAATATGGCGTACGCACGATTCAACTACATACAGGTGGTATGTGTCATTTAGACGCAGATATGACTCGTCAAGGATTGCATGAAATGGGTATGGAAGATTTAGATTTGGCCGTACTTGAAAATGTAGGAAATTTAGTGTGCCCTGCTGAATTTGACACGGGATCCACTAAAAATGTGGCTATATTAAGTGTTCCAGAAGGAGATGACAAACCTTTAAAATATCCATTGATGTTTCAAGTGTGTGATGTGGTTTTAATTAATAAAATGGATGTATTGCCATACTTTGATTTTGATGTAGATAAGTGTAAAAAGAATATTTTGTACCGAAACCCGAATGCGAAGATTTTTGAAGTGTGCGCTAAAACAGGTGAGGGAATTGAAGATTGGTGTAATTGGCTTGAAAACGAAGTAAAGGCCTGGAAGGAATAATATGACATATCGAGATAATATTGATAAACTGGCAAGGCGTATCACGGATCGTATTCCAGCTAAAGTAAAAAAATTATCGGAAATGGATCCTGAATATGAGTGTTTAAATGAAATATTAAATGATGAACAATGCGATTTATGTTTGTGTTTTGAAGTGCGTAAACCACTTTCTTTTGAAGAAGTAGTGAAAAGAAGTGGGTGGCCAGCAGGAAGAGTGAATCGTGTATTAAATGAAGTATGCGACATTGGAATGATTGAATACAACTGGGAAAATGAGGATCATCATAAACAGTTTGTGCTTCCTCAATTTGTTCCTGGAGCAGCTGAATTTATGGTTATGAATAAAAATCTTGTAGAAGAACATCCAATTGTTGCGGATTTCTTTGAAAAGATGACGCGATTACCACTTGAAAAGGTAACGCCAATGGTTCCACCTGGAGGAGCAGGCATTGGTATGCATGTTATTCCTGTAGAAAAGGCGATTCATGCAAATCAGCAAGCGGTAAGTGTAGAAAAGATTTCGCATTGGTTGAATAAATATGATAAATACGCACTTTCTCCATGTTCATGTAGAAGACAACAACGCGTTAGAGGTGAAGGAACTGGTGATGTTGAAGCGGATGTTTGTATTGCGGTAGGTGATATGGCTGACTATGTTGTACAGACAAACAAGGGTGGTCATTATTGTACGTATGAAGAGGTTATAGAGACTTTAGAACGTTGCGAAAGAAAAGGTTATGTTCATCAGATTACGAATATTGATGGAGAAGATAAGATTTTTGCGATATGCAACTGTGCACATGGCGTATGTAACGCATTAAGAACGAGTCAATTGTTTAATACGCCAAATATGTCGGCAAGTGCTTATAGGGCTCATGTGGATAGTGAAAAGTGTGTTGCGTGTGGAAAGTGTGTGGAAATTTGTCCTGTAGGAGCGGCAAAATTGGGTCAAAAACTTTGTACAAAAGATGGACCTGTATCGTATCCTAAACAGGAACTTCCTGATGATGTAAAGTGGGGCCCTGAAAAGTGGAACTGGAATTTTAGAGATACAGCTAAAGTCAACTGTTATGAAACTGGAACATCACCTTGTAAGAGTGCATGCCCTGCACATTTACCGGTACAAGGCTATATTAAGATGGCAAAAGAAGGTCGCTATATGGATGCATTAAAGTTAATTAAAGACTTTAATCCATTTCCAGCCGTATGTGGAGCTATTTGTAATAGAAGGTGTGAACAACAGTGCACGCGTGGATTGATTGATGAGCCTTTAGCTATTGATGAAATCAAGAAGTTTATTGCCGAACAAGAACTTCATGAAGATAAGCGTTATATTCCTTTATGTGAAAATGTCGAAGGCAAATTTTTCACAAATAAGATGGCCATTATTGGTGCAGGTCCTGCTGGTATGAGTGCCGCTTATTATTTAAGAATAATGGGCTATCCTGTCACAATATTCGAAAAGGAAGAAAAACCAGGCGGTATGTTGGTATATGGCATTCCTTCTTTTAGATTAGAAAAGTCTGTGATTGAGGCGGAAATTGAAGTGTTAAAAGCTATGGGCATTGAGTTCAAGTGTGGCATAGAAGTAGGTAAAGACATTTCTTTGGATGATTTAAGAAATGAGGGATATGAAGCATTCTATGTGGCTATTGGTGCTCAAGGATCAAGAAAATTAAATATTCCAGGAGAAGATAATGCGATGGTTGAATCTGGAATTGATTTCTTGCGAAAGGTGAATAAAGTAGAAGATCCTAATCTAATTTCTGGCGATGTGGTTGTCGTTGGTGGTGGAAATGTTGCAATAGATGTAGCTCGTGCAGCTTTAAGAAGTGGGGCACAAAAGGTCCATTTATGTTCTTTAGAACAAGAAGGCGAAATGCCGGCTAGTCCTGAGGAAGTATTAGAAGCTAAAGAAGAGGGAATTCTTCTTCATTGTGGATGGGGTCCAAAGGAAATCTTGGAAGATTCAATTGTATTTAAACAATGTGTAAGTGTAAAGGATGAAACTGGAAGATTTAATCCAAGCTATGATGATAGTGTTTTGGAAACAATACAATGTAGTCATGTATTACTTTCAATTGGACAAAGTATTATTCCAATTCAAGGATTGGATGTAGATGTCAATCCAAATGGAACAATTAATGCGGATGGTACAACACTACAAACATCTGTTGAAGATGTATTTGTGGGTGGTGATGTGTATACAGGTCCAAAATTTGCGATTGATGCGATTAGTCATGGTAAAGAAGCGGCTGAATCAATGCATCGTTTTGTTCATAAGGGGCATTCTCTAACAATTGGAAGAGACTTACATTTATTTAATGAATTTGATAAGAATAACGCATTGATTGATATTGATTTTGATCATGCCAAGCGACAGATACCTGGTATTAAAAAGGGGTTGGGTGAAAAATCCTTTAGAGATTTACGTTCAACATTTACAGAAGAACAAGTTAAGATTGAAGCCAATCGATGTCTTGGATGTGGTGCAAGTATTGTGGATACTAATAAGTGCATTGGTTGTGGTTTGTGTACGACAAAATGTGAATTTGATGCGATCCACTTAACGCGTGATATCAAAGATGGCGCAAGAATGGTTAAGGCGGAAGATAAAATGAAAGCTATCTTGCCGTATGCGGCTAAACGCCAAATCAAGATTATTCGCAATAAGAAGAAATAGTATGCATGAATTAGGAATTGTTGTACATATTTCAAAAACATTAGAAGAACTTGCACAAGAAAATAATATTACAGATATTCGTAGAGTGACTTTGCAGATTGGAAAAGTAAGTGGAATTGTTCCTAAGTATTTAGTGGATTGTTGGCAATATTATAAGAAAAAAGTTCCTTTAATTGATAACTCAACACTAGAATATGAATGGATTGAAGCCATTACGATTTGTAATGAATGTGAAAAAACATATGATACGATCCAATATGGAAGAGAGTGTCCATATTGTAAGAGTAAACATACAGTTCTTCTTCAAGGTAATGAGTGTCTCATTAAGGAGATTGAAGCCGAATAAGCGTCGAAAGGCGCTTTTTTTACGTATATGAGTATGTAGAAAATCTCTACTAGAAAAGAGGTGCTCATGCGTAGCGCATATTTATTAAATGATTTCGCCTTCAAGTATGTGTTTGGTAAAGATTGTAAAGAGGCTAATGATGCCTTAAAATCATTACTTACGGTATTTTTAGAAAGGAAAGTCCATCATGTAGTTGTTAAAAATTCAGAAATGGTAAAAGACTATAGTAAAATGAAGAATTCAAAGTTGAATTAGATAATCAAATAACGGTGGATTTAAAAATGCAGTTAAGACAAACCAAAGATAATTTGCCAATTCGCTTTAGTTATTATTTGGCTAGACTTCATGGTTCTCAAGAATTGGAAGGAAAAATATTATGGAGAGTTAAAGGAAACGGTTTTAGTCTTGAACAAATTTGCGCATATTGTTCACTAAATGTGGATGAAATTCAGGTGTTGATAAAATCATAAATTTTCTGTTGCATTTAAAAAAATGTTTGTTTATAATAAAGCCATCCTTTGTAAAGGCAATGAAAAGAAGAAGTAGTCGTGGATGCTGCTGATAGTGAGTTCCTGATGGTGGAAATGGAACAGTAAGCACATGGTGAACGTGTCTTAGAGCTGAGCTTTCGAAGATTGAGGAAGCTTCGGATACTCCCGTTATGAGTTAAGGGCTTGTACATTAGTGCAGGAAATAAGGTGGTACCGCGATTTTATAGTCGTCCTTGTATATTCAAGGACGGCTTTTTTTATTAGAAGGGAATGTTAGATATGAAAAAAGGATTTAAATTAATTTCGGCATTTTTAGTAAGTTTTATGATCATGATGTCTAGTATTATGCCTGCATTTGCCGACGAAACAGACACATCAACAACAGGCGATTTATTAGACAAGATTCAAGAAAGGGGAGAATTGATTGTAGGTACATCTCCTGATTTCCCACCTAATGAATTTATTGACTCAACAAAAACAGGACAAGCGCAATATGTAGGTTCTGATATTGAATTAGCAAAATATATTGCGAAAAAGATGGGTGTTAAATTAACAATCAAAGCCGCTAGTTTTGATACAGTTTTGGCAAATCTTCAAACTGAAGAAATTGATTTAGCAATTACTGGATTGGCTTATACACCAGCACGTGCGCAACAGATGGAAATGTCTATTGGATACAATATGAAAGAGGATACTGGCGGACAGGCTGTTATTATCGCAAAAAAGGATGCAGATAAGTATAAGAAGTTAACAGATCTAACTGGCTTAAAGGTGGCTGCTCAACAAGGATCAATCCAGCAACAATATACAGAAGATCAAATTCCGGACGCAAAACTACAATCCATTTCAAGTATTGATGATGGTGTTGCCCTATTAAAGAATGGTACGGTACAAGCCGTTGCATGCTCTGAAGGTACAGCTGATGAATATATTGAAAAGAACTCTGAACTTGCGAAGTTAGATGAATTATTCAATATTGATCAAGATTATGCAGGTAATCGTGTAGGTGCTCCTTTAGGTGAAAAGAGATTGATGAAAGAAGTCAATAAAATTTTAAAGGAAGTCAATAAAAAAGGTTTATATGAAGAGTGGTATAAAGCGGCAAAGAAACAGAGTAGTGAACAATTTACTTTAACAGCGACTGGATTCTTTGGAACATGTGTTCAAATCGTTCAATATTGCTGGCCACAATTATTAAAAGGTTTAGGAATCACTTTAGGACTTGCTGCTATTACTGTTATTTTTGGTACAATTATTGGTGGATTATTTGCCCTAGTAAAACTATCAAAGAATAAAATCGTACAAGCGATTGCGGGTGTATATGTAGAATTGATTCGTGGAACACCACTATTACTACAATTATGGTTGTTCATCAATATTTTCTCTTATTTGACAAATGGAAATATGCCAATGATCGTGAGTGTGATTATTGCCCTTGTCATTAATTCAAGTGCATATGTGGCTGAAATTATTCGTTCAGGCATTCAATCTGTGGATAAAGGACAAAGAGAAGCGGCCAAATCACTTGGTATGTCAAATGTACATATGATGACTAAAATCATTATTCCTCAAGCTATCAAGAATATCTTGCCTGCCTTAGGTAATGAATTCGTTATGATGATCAAGGAAACATCTTTGGCAAGTACATTCTATATTGGAGAATTAATGACTGTTAACAGTGTTATTAAATCGGCTACTTATAAATCCATTGAACCATTAGTAATTGTTGGTTTGATCTACTTTATTGTTACATATTCATTATCAAAATTAATTAAATACATGGAAGGGAAGTTGAGTGTCAGTGACTAAGGAACTAATTGTTGTAAAAGACTTACATAAAAATTTTGGAGATATTGAAGTATTAAAAGGAATTGATCAAACAATCCATCAAGGAGAAGTTGTTAGTATTATTGGGCCTAGTGGTTCAGGAAAATCTACTTTCTTACGTTGTCTAAACTTATTAGAAAAACCATCTAGTGGACAAATCATTTTCGAAGGTATAGATATTTCAGCTGAAAATGTTGATATTGATACACATCGTAAAAAGATTGGAATGATCTTCCAGCACTTTAATGTATTTCCACATTTAACAGTTTTAGAAAATATTACCATCACACCAATTCTAGAACTTAAAACACCAAAGGCTCAAGCTGAAAAAGAAGCGATTGAATTGCTTAAAAAAGTAGGCTTGGAAGATAAGAAGGATGAATATCCAAGAAAATTATCTGGTGGACAAAAACAGCGTCTAGCTATTGTTCGTGCTCTAGCTATGCATCCAGATGTAATTTTGTGTGATGAACCAACAAGTGCATTAGATCCAGAAATGGTAAAAGGTGTACTAGAAGTCATTAAAGAATTGGCGAATCAAGGAATGACAATTGTGATCGTGACACACGAAATGGGATTTGCCCGTGAAACAAGTGATCGCGTATTATTTATGGATGAAGGTATTATTCAAGAACAAGGAACTCCAGAAGATATCTTTGAACATCCACAAAATCCAAGAACCATCAAATTTTTATCGCAAGTAATATAAGCTTGGGCACATGCTCAAGCTTTTCTTATGGTATAATTTAATAAATTGGAGGAAATTGATATGAATTCAGAATGGTCATTAGACGTATTGTACAAGGGATTTGATGATCCTAAATTTAGTGAAGATCTAACATCTTTTGAAAAGAAGGCAAAAGAATTGGATGAACTTTCAAAGACTTTAAGTCATGAAAATGAGAAGGAAGATCTTCTTCAAATTGTTAAAGTATTAGAAGAGTTTGAATTATTAGAAAAACATTTGAGTTGCTTTGGATTTTTGAGCCAATCCACAAATACGGCGAATGCGAAAGCGGCAGCAGCCATTGATAAAGTAGCTACTATCGCAAGTACAGCCAGTAAGGCTATGGCAGTATTCTCTCGCTATATTGCGGATATGAAGGATTTAAACAGCTATTTAGATTGTCCCCAACTTTGTGAATACAAATATTTTTTAAATGATATTCACGAAAGTGGAAAATATTTGTTAAGTGAAGACGTAGAAGAGGCACTTGCCAAAATGAATATTTCTGCAGGTTCTGCTTGGGAGAAGCAACAAAGTCTACTCACAAGTTCATTGGAAGTGGAATATGATGGTAAAAAGTTACCTTTGGCATCTATTCGTAATCTAGCGTATGATGCAGATAAAGAAGTTCGTAAAGCTGCCTATGAAGCTGAACTTAAAAGTTATGCACCTATTGCGGATGCAGTAAGTTTTTCTTTAAACAACATTAAACTACAAGTGATTACCGAAGCTAAAATGCGTGGCTATACAAGTCCAATGGATATGACGCTACACCAGTCTCATGTATCCCAGAAAACATTAGATGCACTTCTAAGTGCAATGCAGAAATACTTGCCAGTATTCCATAAGTATTTGAAAAGAAAAGCTGAAATGTTAGGGTATGAAAATGGCCTTCCTTGGTATGAATTATTTGCGCCAATTGGAAAATCGGCTACGACAAGTTTTACTCCAGAAACTACAAAAGAATATTTGGTTAATCATTTTAGACCATTTTCTGATGACTTGGCCGATATGATGGAAGAAGCTTTTGACAATAACTGGATTGATTTTTATCCACATAAAGGAAAAGTTGGCGGAGCTTTCTGCTGCAATATGCCGTTTGTGAAACAATCACGCGTATTAACTAATTTTGATGGAGGACTTGGAGACGTAGTTACTTTGGCTCATGAACTTGGACATGCATATCATGGATTAAACATTGAAAGTCATAGACCATTAAATTGGGAGTATTCTATGCCAGTTGCAGAAACGGCAAGTACATTCAATGAAAATATCATTATGAATGCAGTGATTGATGAAACGGAGGATAAAGAAGTTAAACTAGGTTTGATTGAAAATCAGCTTCAAGACTTATGTCAGATCATCTGTGATATTTATTCTCGTTACTTATTTGAAAAAGCCGTATTTGACAGAAGAAGTGATGAGTTCTTATTCAAGGATCAATTAAATGAAATCATGTTGGACGCACAAAAACAAGCTTATGGCAATGGACTTGATCCAAATTGTTTACATCCATATATGTGGGTTTGTAAATCGCACTACTATTCTTCAGATCTAAGTTATTATAACTGGCCATATGCTTTTGGTGGATTGTTTGCGCGAGGCTTAGTTGTGAAATATCAAGAAATGGGTAAAGAAAAATTCGTTCCTAAATATAAAGAGATGTTACACACAACAACGGTTGCATCGGTAGAAGATACAGCTAAGGTATTGGGTATTGATTTAACGGATGAAGCTTTCTGGATTTCTGCATTAGAAACCGCAAAATCAAGAATTGAAGAATTTATCGAATTGTCGAAATAATTGCTTGGAAACAAGCAATTTTTTCTGCAAAAGTTCACAAATGATGATATAATCTACTGCGTTCGAATTTTTTCAAGGAGAGATTTAATGAGTACAGAAATGTTGATGAAAAATAGAGAACGTTTTATTAAAAACGTAAACAGTAATGAGAATGGTGCGGCCGCCCTTTCTTTAAGATTATTTTGTTACGCTAGATCTATGGCAGTAAAAAACCCGTATGCGCAAACGCATGACTGGATATATGAAAACGAATTGACTAGTGCCCAAGCCAATCAATATGTATTCCGCTTACTGGATGGAAGTACAGAAAGACCATCTATGGATATGTTGATTCGTAAATTAAAAAGTGTTCGTTTGGTTCGTGATAGTGAAATGAATGGTAGAAAAATTTATGTTATCAAGTTCACGGATATCGAAATGGAAGAATTGATGAACAAGAGCATTATTGATAAGCCAAGCGAAAAGTTATTAAAAGAAAAGAAGTCTTCTGTAAAGAAAGAAAGAGAAGAAGTAGTAAATTCATCTTGGAAGGACATCTTTTTGAAAAATAGTAAAGGTGAAAACTTACAGATGTTACGTTTCTGGTTCTATATTCAGTATAATGCTGAAAAGAATGGCAAGAAATATGTTTCTAGAAGCATAGCGTTAAGTGAAAGTGCGATTGAATATGTGTATAGGGGTATTCCTAAAAGAATGGAAGTTTTGCAGGATTTATTTGCACAAATGAAACAGATGAAGCTGGTTAAAGAAGATGTAGTTAAAAACGAAATAGTAGTTCGTCCAGCTAAACTAGAAGGCTTAGAAATCAAAAATTATATTAAGGATAAGCCTGTTGATTTAATGAGCTTTAATTACACGAATGTATAAGAAAACGACGAGATTTAGATCTCGTCATTTTTACATATTTTATAATTGTTTTTGCCTGTTCGTTTTGTTTGATACAAAGCTTGATCGGCATGGCGATACAGTTCCATAAAGGTTGTTCCATCTTTAGGTGCAAAGGCAATTCCAATACGGATGGATAATTTGAAATCTTTTAATTCTTCAATCTTTAATTCATTGACTTTTTGAAGTAGAGACTGAATTCTAGATTCAGCAATATTTTCATCATGAATTAGAATAATAAATTCATCTCCTCCAATTCTTCCAACAATATCACTCTGTCTAAAATGATTTTTAAAGAGTAAGCCCAAGTTTTCTAAGACTTTATCACCTGCCGCATGACCATAATTATCATTAACAGATTTAAAAGCATCTACATCAAGAATCAAAAAACAACAGTGTTCTTTATTATTTAGTTTTTGATCAATGAGTTTTTGCGTTGTTTCCTTATTGAAAACGGAAATTAATGAATCAAATACTTATTTTCTCTTGAACTTGAATGAGCCAAATACACCATAAGACTCAATACGATCAATCCTAAAAATGTTGCCAATAAAGTTTCATAGTATAAATATATATGATTCTTGAGTCGTATGAACCGGTACAATATAGCCGACCATCTAATCATTGATTTTTAGTGGGGAATAAGCTAAATATAAAGATTCTTTCTTTTTTGTCTGAATCAAGACAAGATCTGATTTTTGATTCTTAAAGTCGGTTTTGATTTTCTTTTGATTACAGACATTAAATAAATTATCGACTGTATTTAGTTTATGTTTTTTTTCATACTGTTTATTTCTAGTGATTAGATTTCCATCTTGATCGACAATAAAACTTTTTCCATGTCCCTCAAACAGATCATCAAACAACATATTGCCTAGTTTTGTGACATTGTAAGAACCGCCTACTACACCAATGACTAGTCTATCTCTAAAGATGAGCACGCATAAAATAACACGTGTTTGTTGATCAACACTGCTTTCTAAAGGATTTGAAAGAGATTGTTTGCCTTGCATAGATTCTTTAAATATCGACGATGAGCTACATTTTTTATGACTTCATTATCATATAGAGCATTTCCATTTGGATCGATGATTGCCGTTCGATTTAAATCTGAATTATGCATAAAGACTTGAATTAAAGAAACATTATCCTCTGAAAATAAATCTCGAGATTTAGATAGTTCTTGTGCAAGTACATTTAAATAGGAATAGTGGATATTTAATATTGTATTTAAATGCTCACTTTGCCTTACAATATTGGTAATCAAGGTTTTTCTAGAATTGTTTTCAACCGCAATTGAAACGCCGTTAAAGAAGATCACGATTCCCATAATCAAAGTCAAAATGAAAGTGATAATTGCGACAATATAGTTCGTAATGAATTTTTTTTTGAAAATAATGATCTTTTATATGGGAACTCCTTTTTCTAATTATACTAAGAAAAATGGTAAAAGAATATTGAATTATACCAAACTAACCATAATTTGTGAAATCAATCACATTTTAGTGTATTATATAAGATATAAAGAAAATTGCTCCCAACATTAAGAGAATTCTGCGTGAAAGGTGCTTATAAGAAATTTGTAAGTAGAACTAAGGCTATGCTCTTTTTGTGTGTGGAGTATAGCTTTTTTCTTTAAGAAGGAGATGAATATGGAAACACGTGTTGCCGTGATGGGAATTATTGTAGAAGATACAAATGCAGTGAATCTATTGAATGAAATTCTTCATGAATATAGTGAATATATTATTGGAAGAATGGGAATACCTTACAAACAAAAACATATAAGTGTAATTTCAATTGCGTTAGATGCCCCACAAAATACAATTGCTGCTTTGGCAGGTAAATTAGGAAATATACAGGGAATTAGTGTGAAAGCAGCCTATTCCAATGTGATTAGCCATGATTGAAGCATATCGATTGCTTGATAAACTTGAAAGAGAACACTCTTTAAGTTTATTAGAATATAAAACTTTAATTGAAGCTGAAAATGATGCTTTACGCTTATATGCTGCTAATAAAGCGAAAGAACAAGCTACGTTAATATATGGGAATTCAGTCTATGTACGTGGACTTATTGAAGTAGGAAATTATTGTCGCAACGACTGCTTCTATTGTGGAATTCGCAAGTCCAATTTCAATTGTGATCGCTATATATTAGTCGAAGAAGATATTCTGCATTGCTGCAAAGAAGGTTATGAACTTGGTTTTCGCACTTTTGTTTTGCAAGGTGGCGAAGGAATTTATAAAAAGGATTTTGTCACAGATGTAGTTCAAAAGATTCGTAGTGAATATCCAGATTGTGCGATTACCCTTTCTTTAGGTGAAGAAGATAGAGATACATATAAGGCTTGGTTTGATGCGGGAGCCAATCGTTATTTATTAAGACATGAAACGGCTAGTAAAAATCATTATGAAAAGTTGCATCCAAAAAATATGTCTTTTGATCATCGTATGCAGTGTTTAAAAGACTTAAAGGAAATCGGCTATCAAGTAGGATGTGGCTTCATGGTAGGTTCACCTTATCAGACAAGTGAAACTTTGGCGATGGATTTGAAGTTTATTGAAACATTTAAACCTGACATGTGTGGTATTGGTCCTTTTATTTCGCAAAAGGATACACCGTTTAAAGATATGACATGTGGAACTTTGAATCAAACTTTATTCTTATTGTCTTTGATTCGTTTGATTCAACCAAACATTTTACTTCCTGCTACAACAGCTTTAGGAACGATTGATCCTCAAGGAAGGGAAAAGGGAATTCTTGCAGGGGCCAATGTAGTTATGCCTAATTTATCACCGGTGAGTGTCAGAAAAAAATATGCATTGTATGATAATAAAATTTGTACAGGCGAAGAGAGTGCAGAATGTAAAGATTGTTTATCAAGGCGTATGGATTCAATAGGATACAAGATCGTAACTGATCGTGGAGATATTAAAAAATAAAAGAGGAGATATAAAAAATGAGTAATTATAACCCAAAATCATTAAAGGCAGAAGAATTTATTAGTCATGAAGAAATTCTTGAAACAATTGAATATGCCGAAAAGAACAAACACAATGTGGAATTGATTGATCAAATTTTAAATAAGGCTCGTCCACAAAAGACAGAGCATGGTGTTCATTGTGAAGGTTTAACACACCGTGAAGCAAGTGTACTTTTAGCTTGTGACATTCCTGAAAAAGTAGAAGAAATGTATAAGCTTGCCAATGAAATTAAACAAGCATTCTATGGAAATCGTATTGTGATGTTTGCCCCATTATATTTATCAAATTATTGTGTAAATGGATGTGTATATTGCCCTTATCACATGAAGAATAAACATATTAAACGTATTAAATTAACACAAGATCAGATTCGTGATGAAGTTATAGCGCTGCAAGATATGGGACATAAACGTTTGGCTATTGAAGCAGGCGAAGATCCAGTACACAATTCAATCGAATATATCTTGGATTCTATTAAAACTATTTATTCGATTCAACACAAGAATGGTGCAATTCGCCGTGTCAATGTAAATATTGCGGCTACAACGGTAGAAAACTATCGTAAATTAAAGGAAGCTGGAATAGGAACTTATATCTTATTCCAGGAAACATACAATAAAAAGAGTTATTTAGAGTTGCATCCAACAGGACCTAAACACGATTATGACTATCATACAGAAGCTATGGATAGAGCCATGGAAGGTGGAATTGATGATGTTGGATTGGGTGTATTATTTGGTTTAGAAGGCTATCAATATGAATTTGCCGGCTTAATGATGCATGCAGAACACTTAGAAGCTGTTCATGGTGTAGGGCCACACACAATTAGTGTGCCTCGTGTAAAACATGCAGATGATATTGATCCAGAAGCGTTCGATAATAGTTTGGATGATGAAATCTTTGAAAAGATTGTAGCATGTATCCGTATTGCCGTTCCATATACTGGAATGATTATTTCTACACGTGAATCCCAAGAAGTTCGTGAAAAAATGCTTCACTTAGGTGTATCTCAAATTAGTGGTGCAAGTCGTACATCTGTTGGTGGATATACAGAAGAAGAGCGTCCTCATGATTCAGAACAATTTGATGTATCTGATCAAAGAACATTAGATGAAGTTGTGAACTGGTTGATGGAGTTAGGTTACATTCCATCTTTCTGTACGGCATGTTATAGAGAAGGAAGAACAGGAGATCGTTTCATGTCTTTGTGTAAGACAGGACAAATTCAAAATTGTTGTCATCCTAACGCATTGATGACTTTATGTGAATTTTTAGTTGACTATGCGAGTGAAGATACAAAGAAAATTGGTTTTGATTTGATTGAAAAAGAATTGAACAAGATTCCAAATGCGAAAGCTCAACAAATTGCTCGTGACAATGTGGATGCGATCAAGTCAAGCAATCGTAGAGATTTCAGGTTCTAATTATGTCTAATTTAAATAGTACGATAAGCGCAAATCGTACACACATTGGGTTTTTCGGTTTAAGAAATGCTGGAAAATCCAGTGTAGTCAATGCGATTACCAACCAGAGTATGTCTTTAGTTTCGAATATAAAGGGAACTACGACAGACCCTGTAAAGAAATCAATGGAAATCTTGCCGATTGGACCTGTTGTGATTGTGGATACGCCGGGTATGGATGATGAAGGTACTTTGGGTGAATTGAGAATCAAAAGAACGTTAGAAGTTTTAAAAACAATGGATATGGCCGTACTGGTCGTTGATGCGAATGTAGGTCTACAAAAAATAGATTTGGATTTGATTGACATGTTTAAAGAAAATAAATTACCTTATTTTATAGTTTTTAATAAGTGTGATTTGATTGAAGAAAAGAAAGAACTGGCTTCTAATGAAATTTATGTGAGTGCTCTAAACAATGACAATATAGATGGATTAAAACAATTGTTGGCTAGTGTCGTAAAGAAACAGGAAGAAAAGACAATTATTGGTGATTTAATTGATTCGGGCGATGTTATTTTGCTTGTGATTCCAATTGATCAATCGGCTCCTAAAGGAAGATTGATTTTGCCTCAACAACTTGTATTAAGAGATATTTTAGATCATCATGCGATTGGTATGACTTGTCAGGTAGAAGAATTGGATGCAACCTTAAAGAAGGTTACTCCAAAACTGGTTATTACAGATTCCCAGGCTTTTAACAAGGTAAGTCAAATCGTAGATAAATCTATTCATTTAACTTCTTTCTCTATTCTTATGGCACGCTTAAAAGGAAGCTTATCTACAGTGCTTGAAGGGGCCAATCAATTGGATCATCTTCAAGATGGGGATTGTGTACTGATTAGTGAAGGGTGTACGCACCATAGACAGTGTGGTGATATTGGTACGGACAAGCTTCCAAAATGGATCTTGAATTATACAAAGAAGAATATAACTTTTGAATTTACTTCTGGACAAGGATTTAAAGAAGATCTTTCGAAATACAGTGTTGTGATTCATTGTGGTGCATGTATGTTGAATGAAAAAGAAGTACAGTCTCGCGTAAAGGAATGTAAGAAACAGCATGTGCCATTCACAAATTATGGTATTGCGATTGCGAAAATGAACGGGATATTAGATCGTTCAGTAGAGGTGTTTTAAGGTGAAGAAAGTATATATATCTGCCGATATTGAAGGCATTTGGGGAAACAGTAATCCGGCAAATACAGCTAAGAATGGATACTTATATTCTGAATATTGTACAAATATGATGAATGAAGTAAATCTTGTGATTGATTTATTGTTTCAAAATGGCGTAGAAGAAGTTGTGGTCAATGATAGTCATGGAAATATGGATAATCTTCTTCCTTCAAAATTAGATCCTAGAGCTGCTTTTGTGTCCGCAAATGGAGCTTATAAGGAATTTGGAATGATGGAAGGTTTAGATGATTCTTTTGATGGAGCATTATTTATTGGATATCATTCTCGCTGTAATTCACCAGGCGTTATGGCTCATACGATTTGGGGTACTATGGTACGAAAAATTCTAGTAGATGGGAAAGAACTTGGTGAAAGTGGCTTAAATCGATTGTTGGCAAACGAATTTGGAGTGCCAGTTATCTTAGCAAGTGGTGATAGTGAATATGGTAAGCAGGTAGAAGAAGAACTTGGTTGTGTATTTGTGGAAACAAAGAAAACGTTAAACAATCAATGTGCTTTATGTTGCAGCTTTAACGAGTTGAAGAATAGATATACTAAGGGTATTCAAGAAGCTTTAAAAACAGATGAAAAACCAGCAATATCTTCATCTCACACAATGGAAATAACATTTCATCATAGTCGAAATGCGGATTTTGTATCTCGTATGGACAATGTAGAAAAGATGGATGATTGTACGGTTCGTATCGAAAAAGAAACATATAAAGATTTATATGCCTTGATGCGTTTTGTGATTAAAGTATGTAATGCGTATGTCTAAAATAAGAAAACCATTCTAGTGTTGGCGTCTAGAATGG
>ERZ809407.816-NODE-816-length-31786-cov-30.768744_pt1 | contig 31786 bp, 34 predicted proteins | sample MGYA00520792_ERZ809407 | MGnify/ENA primary metagenome ERZ809407 (study PRJEB31576, sample SAMEA3212665) | Homo sapiens | biome: human-gut; feature: human gut; material: fecal | place: Sweden | collected 2012 ...
TTGTCGTTTTACAAGTAAATTCCCACGAAACCCTATAGGTTGCGGATTTGAGGATTTTAAAACGTATGTCTAAGAATAAACCTGTCAAACCAATTACACTCAGTGCGGCTGACATTGCTCCAGCCGCCAGAGTGTTCTGGCAGACAGCTCCGGAATCGTTCCGAACTGCTGCCTTGCTAACGGCTCTCGACTGCTATTGTGCCCTCGGCACTCGCCTCAGAGCCAAGTATGTGTACGACCTCGAACCTCATGCGCTCCTCATCCAGCTGTTGGTGTTGGGCGAACCTGGATCAGGTAAGTCATTCACCCGTCCCATCGTCAAGCAATTGATGAAACCTCTCAAACTGAAGGATGCCGAACAGAAACGCATCGAGCAAGCCTATCAGGATCTCAAGAAGACTTCTGCCAAGAATAAGCAGTTGCCCGAGGAACCTATCACCTGCACTCGCAACCTGCAGACCATCACAAAGGCGAAGCTCGTGAAGCGTGCAGACATGTTCATCCGCAAATATGGTGAACCGTTAGCTTTCTTTTTCTTCAATGAGGAGTTGGCAACGATGACCGAATCAAACAAACGTGCCTTTGCCGACCTCAACACCATGGATCGTCTGGCTTACGACCTTGGTGCGGAGTACGGTAGCGATACCCTCAGCGATGCCTCTTACAATGCTGATGTCGATATCATCTATTGCTCTCTGTTCTGCGGAACGGACAACGCCTTGAAGGAGTACATCAACAAGCGTGCTGTGGAAGGCGGTAACTGTACCCGTAAGATTCTCACTCGCATCGATGAGGACGTGATGGGCGAAGATGCACCTCAGTTCCGAATGCAGACAGCCGAGGAACAGGCGCTTGTGAAACGTACAGTCGATCAGCTGATGAACGAGACCTATACTGAGGACGACATGCTCCAGCCCATCAAGGAACTCGATGTCCAGTGGATGGAAGGTTCAGTCCGTAAGTGGTGCGAAGAGCAACGCCAGCGTGTACTCAAAACTGGTAGTCGTGCGCTAAACTGCTTTTATAAGCGAAGTTCCGTTTCGGCATGGAGACTTGCCTGCATGATGTTCCACCTGTGGATGATGGATGAGGACTCCCTCAACTCTCAACCCTCAGCCCTCAACCAAATTAAGGGCAAGGTCATCAAGTTCTACCGCTTCATGGCGACCTACATTCTCGAAGGTCTCTTGGACGAATGGGGTAAGCAGTACGAGCAGATGCACAAGACCGATGATGTAGAGGAAGGACCTAAGGTTACGCTCTACGATCAGTTGCCTCAGCGATTCTCACGCGACCAGCTTCGTGAACTTGTGGTGAAACTCGACCTCTCGTGTCCGGTTCGCACCTTCATCTTCAAGTGGAAACGTGCCAAGTTGATTTATGAGGATCCTGATGAAAAGGATGTATTCGTCAAAAACTATTAAAGGTTTGTGGTTGAGGGTTTATGGTTTATGGAACTTTCCAGACCATAGCCCGAGACCGAAACCGAATCCATAAACGATAAACTATAAACCAAGTTCATTCAAATGGATAAATTTGATATTCAAAAACTCAGAGACCTTCCTATCGAAGGCGTTGCCGAACGATTAGGTCTTACCGTCAAGAAGCACAAGGCTCTTTGCCCCTTTCACGAAGACTCGCACCCATCGCTGTCTATCAGTGTCAGCAAGAATACCTTCCGCTGTTTTGTGTGTGGCGCTCATGGTGGCGTAATTGATCTTGCAATGCATGTTCTAAAAAAGAACTTCATCGAGACCTGCCAGTGGCTTGCCAACGAACACAATGTGATTCTCACAGAATGGCAACCAGCCAACAAGAAGCCTAAGCATGAGTACAAGCTCGATGTGGAGTATCTCTCTGACCTTCTTCGGCAGCCGGTTCTGAATGCAGAGGCTCGCGAGTTCCTCTTCGAGAAGCGTCACTACAACAAAGCTGTTGTGCGTTGGTTAGGTGTCAGCAGCATCAGCCTTCCTACACCTTGCTGGCGCTATGGTCGTCCGTACTATGATGCACCCTCCTTGCTCATTCCCTATCGGGATGTAGAGGGTAATCTGATGTCGGTTCAGAGTCGGTACTTAGGCAGTTCAAAGGATGCTCCAAGATTCAAATTCCCTCGTGGAAGCAAGTGCCACATCTTCAACCTGCCTATCCTGAAACTACTGAAGGAGGGTGAGCCGCTCTACCTCAGCGAAGGCGTAACGGATTGTATCGCACTCCTTTCGGCTGGTCATAAGGCTATCGCCATCCCTTCGGCCACTTTGCTAAACAAGGACGATATGGAACTCCTGAAGCACTTCAAGGCTTACAACCTCCACATCTATCCTGACAAGGACATCCCTGGTGAGAAGCTCTATATCCAACTGTTGCACATGGCTAATCAGATTGGCGCTTGCCTCACTCGCCATACGCTACCGGAAGGGTGCAAAGACTTCTCTGATTACTATCGCACTCAAATCCATAAACCATAAACCCTCAAAAAGCATGATTATAGAAATAAAAAGACTCCGTAAGAATCGCCTCTATACCGAGAGCGAACTTCACATCAACGACCGCAAGACTACCTATGCAGTAGAATCAACTGCCGACATGCTTCCTGTAGGTATCTATTCGCTACAGATTGTCAAGCAGTCCGCACGCAAGCAGAAACTCTGTATCTTCGGAGATAACCACATCAACCTTGATTGGACAATTGGTGTTTCTCTTTCTTGGATAGGCAGCAAGAAGAACAAGGTTATTGCCATTGGCGAACCTTTCTTCCCGGGTGCTGTCAACAAGGCTTCAGCCGAATTTGAACGCATCATCGACCGCATCACCAAGGGTCTGGAGCGCAATGAGCATATCCAGTTCATTATCTCCGAGAATCGTTGTCAGCCCAACGAACCCATCAAGTATTGGCTTGAGGACAAGATGCATGGATGCCCACCATCCAACCGACGTGTGGAAGTCGATGAAGAGGGCATTGCCTACGTCTATGATGGTGATGTTCTGGTCAAGACCATCTATCCAAAAGAGGAGAAAGCGTTACCTGTTACCCGTTCCTCTTCGGTAACATCCACTTCCATAAACCATAAACCATAAACCATAAACCTTCATAGCAATGAAAGCATTCTTAAAAGTTATCTCTCAGGGTCAGCCTCAGAACTACCCTAAGCAGGACGGTACTCAATCCGTCAAGTGTCAAATCGTCCTTCAGGAAATCGGCAACCAGTACGAGGACGCTTACGTCTGTACGATGTTAGGCAACCTTGCTCAATGCCGTTTCTACCCAGGTGATCTTGTTTACGCCAACATTCGTTTCGGTACGCATCAGTACAACGAACAGACCTATCAAGACATCACCGTTCAGGACTTAATCTCATTCACTCATCACTAATCCCAGACGAAATGAAGATTCCAACTTTATCTCAGAACCTTAATCCAGTTCTTCGCAAAATGGATCGTTGTATTGAAACGGTTATCGTTATTGGTATCTTGTCCTTCACTCTCCTTGTGTGCTGCTCTTGTGGCAGCACCAAGGTTGCTACTCAGCTCGTTCGTGACGTTCGCGTAGATACTGTTTATCTCAGCAATGTTCAGTATGATAGCATCTACATCTATCAGGATCATGTAAGCGAACATCACTTGGGTACGCTACCAGTAACCGACTCATCAGGCAAGTACCTCAACACGCCTATTCGCACAGACACCTTATATATAAAAGATAAGAGTATCGAGTACAGGTACAAGCAGTTGAAGGATACCATCCGAGTTGTCGAACGTGACAGCATACCGTATCAGGTGACGATAACCGAGACGAAGGAGATCCAACGTCCCCTAACTTGGTACGACCATCTGACTCGATCCGTCTTCTGGATAGTTATAGGGATATTATTCGTGCAATTAGTGCGATTCGTGTTCAACCTTAAAAAACGCTTCACATTATGAGATTAACAGAGCATTTTAAACTTTCAGAGTTTACCAATAGTTCCACAGCTACAGCCCGAGGTATTGATAATACTCCCAACGAGCAGCAGATAGCCAACCTCAAACGCATATGTGAAGAGATCCTTGAACCCCTCCGAGCTTTTGCCGGGCAGCCAATCATCATCGGCAGTGGCTATCGCTCACCGGCCTTGAACAAAGCCGTCGGTGGAGTGAAGAACAGCCAACACATGACCGGCGAAGCCTGCGACATACGCCTGCCCAGAACCCCTTATGTTGATTGGGGTGACAACCTCGCGCATACCGACATGTCCGTTGCCTACCGCTGGCTTGAATTCCTGGAGCACCATACCGACTTCGACCAGCTCATCCTCGAGCACTCGCATGGCGAATACTGGATCCACGTCTCCTGCCGAGCCAACAAAAGCAAGAACCGCCATCAAGTCATCCACTTCCTGCAGAAGAAGTAACCTGCCGCCCCCTTTGGGGCGGCTTTTGCGTTGGCGTTAGCTTTGGCATTAGCTCATTGCTCACAGCCTATCGCCATCACTATCGCTATCGCTCTTCGTCTCTTTGTCTCTTCGCCAAAGCCAAAGCTAACGCTAAACATGCTTCATTATCGCCTTGAACGTATGCTCGGTGGTGTAGTTGTCAAGGAAGAACTGATAGCCGTTTTCGCCCATCTGACGGATGTCGGAAGCGAGCATGCGGTCGATAGTCTTGACAAACGCCTCTACTGAATTGCTCGGGCAATAAAAACCATAGCCGTTCTGCTCTGCCAACGCCCCCGTATCGCAGTTCGGGTCAGTGCAGGCAATGATAGGCTTGCGGCTACATCGAGGACAGCTCCTTTTACGCAACGAACAAGCTTACTCTGGGTGAAGGGAGGTGCCTGGAAATGAAGACCTCGCATTACACCGTATGAGGACATACTCTCGTTGTCGTGTACGAAATTGATTTTACGCACTTTTTCTTCAAACTCACGTTGTGAGAATGACTCAAAGAAATACCCTCTGGTATCCTTAAATACCTTTGGCTCTATGATTACTACGCCTTCAATGGCGGTTTTAATTACTTCCATGTTTCTTACTTTTTAACTTTGAAAAATCAAACACGAATGGGATGTATCGATACATAAGCGATGCAATGATGCAGGCCATAATGAATGATAGTAGGCTTATAAATACATACATTGCAAAGGTCATATCGATACCTAACTTTGCTATCACTACTGCAAAAATGTTTGGAATAGCACCTGATAAGAAATATAAACCTAATGACCTGCGACCAAGGTAATCTATCAGATTTATCTTCGGCATCATCTTGCAAAGTGCAACTACTAAAAGTACTGACGAGACAATCAAGAAGACACCTTCAATATTAAGGGAGGCTCGCTGTATATTCTGCTTTGCGTATGGCTGCATTAGGTAGGCTATTAATAACAGCATAGCATATGCCAACACTCCCCTTTTGCCTGTTGATATTTTGGCGAAGTAGCTCTCATACCTCCAAAAATACCCCCCCCAATCAGGATGAGAGAGCACACCATTCCACCTTTATAATACCATGGTAATACTGGTGAGCCCCAAATAGTTACATTATTCTGTGCAAGTATAATTGCAGAAATAGCAAGTGCTGAGGATACGAGTCCATAAAACCACATCTTGTTTATGCGAGTTGTTAACAGCAGTATCAGAACCAACTCTGCTACAGCCAATGCCGATGTAAACCAGGTGCTGCCTCCTAAAACAGTATCGTGGGCAAACGACATGAAATCTATACCTTCACCACGGAGTATCTTCTTCGGGAAATAGTTGACAGTTGTAAAAAGGATTGTCGGCAAGATCAACTTGTTCAAGACCCCTATGAGCGCCTTATACCCGGCTCCACCTGCTTTGACAAACAGGGAGGCAGACTCGTTAATTACAGAGGTTCCAACTTGCTTGGCAAACAACAAATAACCACTTGCAAAGAAAAAGGCATTTGTAAAGAACGCGCCATAAAAGTTGACCAGTCCCAAATCATCTGCATGAGTATATTCTCTCACGTGAAAGAAATACACAAAGACCATGCATATTACCTTCACCCAATTTATCCAACTTAGCTCTTTCATTGTGTTGCAAGTACATTATTTAATCCTTCCTCCAAACTTCTTTCGAATGCATCCAAAGTTAAATTTTCCACAAACGCCTTCTGAACGTTGTTTCGCATCTGCTGATATTCGTATTGATCCAACAGTCGCAACCTCTCGGTAGTTGGTATTATGTCATCTACATTATAGCCACATCGATATTTACTGAGCAATTCAGAGGTATCACCCTTGATTGTGTTGAGCAGAGGCACTCCTAACTGAAAGTAATCCATCGACTTGATGGTAAGACCAACACAAACGCTCTCCTTCATCATATTGAGGGCGAAGTGACAGCTGCCAATGATGGCTTGCATCTTAGGTCGGTCGAATATCTTACCATGATTGTGTACCTTGGCGCCTGCACGCTCCAGGGCATTGACAAAGGCGTCTTGCGACTCGCCACCACCCACAATGTGTACATTAACTTGCAAGTGCTTGGTGATGGCAGCAATCAGACTCTCGATGCCAGGGATGTCAATGATATTATTGATGCTACCCAGATAGGCTATGTCCACCACCTTTCCGTCCCATACCGGTACGTCTGCGAAATTAGCCTGATCACGACACAGACGCAAAGCAGATACACTCTTCAACTGCGGCAAGAATGACTGATAAAGACTACATTCTGTGAACACATGATCGGCATACTGCAGATTTGAATCCCTGAGCGATGCCCACATCTTAAACGGCAGCTTCATTATCTGGCGAGCAGTATATGACTCCGGCCACATGTCGATGATGTCGTACACCAGTTTCGATTCAGGATGTTTGCGCTTGTATTTTGCACATGCGCTCGCCACAGAGTTTGGCGGTATCACTCCATACACAAAGTCTGGTCTCTCTTCGCAAAGCAACTTATATACTTGCTTCGAGAAGTCATAATGTGAATAGAGGCGGGCAAAAGAGAGGTTCTTCTTGTATGGTCGCACATGGATGGGGGTTACACCTTCCTCCGGTTCTATGTACACTTTTCTCTCGTGATTATAATCAGCCGTGTACTGCAGAGCCTCGTAGCCCTGACACCTCAGATATTGGTCCACATATTCCAACCTGCCTTTACGCCAGCCGAAACAGGATATTAGGATTGCTTTTTTCATAAATTATTGTACATATTGATGAATTGTTTGGCTACACTTGTGCTTGCATACTTTTCTTGAACAAGTCTTTGTCCGTTGCGTCCCTTTTCTTCCAAATCCTGCTCTGTACACAAAAGGTACTTCTGAATAGCCTCTACAGTGGACTCTGTACCAATCTTTGTCCACCATCCACAATTATAGCTTTCCAGATCTTCCCAAGGAGCGCCTTCGCTCGTTATAACGGGAGTACCACAAGCCAAGGCCTCGGCTATTACGATTCCAAAATTTTCGGTAATCGTTGGCAATACGAACACATCAGAATCCTTGTATAAATTCCATTTATCCTGACCATATACAGGCCCCACGAACTTTATAATATTATCTACTCCAGACTTCTTGGTTCTTTCTATCATCTCATCATAATAGTCATTTTCTTTAGGGCCGGCTATAATGACTTGATGGTTGGCGAGTTCTGATGACAATCTCGCTACAGCATCTATTAAAAAATGTATGCCTTTTTTGTGATGTATTCTACTAATAAAAACCAGCTTCCTCCTTATAGACCATGAACTCTTGAGTTCTATTCCATCAACCTGCACACAATTTGGGATCAATGCTATCTTATTGTTCCAGCCGAGTTTCATCACATTTTTTTTCTCTATTTCCGCTGTTGTATGAATTATGTCGGCAGTTTGAACAGCTTTCCTTTGATAAGCCAAGATAGCGGGCAGTTTTTTCGACCAGTAATTGTGATTCAACGCATACGGGTCCAACATTCCGTGAGGAGTTAGTACCGTTTTTATTCCCATTTCATGAGCCCATATCAATGTCAAAGCCCTTAGAGGTGACCAACAGCCATTCGTATGAAAAACATCAGGTTTTAACTGTCTTAACAAGGTAATAAATTCCTCCTTGCATGAATCCCATGGCTTCCATTTATTCGGTATATAATGCACTTGGCAATTCTGCAACATATAGTCATTCTCACTCTTGTGCGTTACTATATGCAATTCGCATAAGGCTCCTAAGTCCCTTGCCAATAGAGCAATGAACGCAGATACTCCACCTAATGTTTTATCAATAAAAGGAACGTAATGTACAACTATCATATTAATCTTTATATAAATCCAACCATTGCTTTAATATTGCCTCTTGAGAGAATCGTTTAGCATTTTCAAAACCATTAGCAATTAACTGTTCACGTAAATTTGCGTTTTTTACGATCTCATCAAAGCCTCGCCTAATATCGTCTACATCATTAGGCTCGACGTATAAAACAGAATTTCCTCCAATTTCTTTAAGAACAGGGATATTAGAACATACCACAGGGCGACCGATGCTATTAGCTTCAATTATCGGCATGCCGAACCCCTCAAACTTGGATACAAAAGATACAATATCAGCATCCTCGTATTCTTTTTTTATCTCTTCGTCTGAGAGATTTATCTTATTGGTATAATCTAGTTGATATTCTCTTAAAAGATCAAGTTGCTGTTGATCCAGTTTCCCAATGATTGTTAAGTGGCATGAAAAACCAGATAGGGACTCAAATGTCTTTTCTAGATTTTTATTAGGTGCAGTACCTATTATAAGAATGTTAGGTTTTGAGATATTAAATTCTTTTAAATATGGGGTAAAAGAAGGATCTACAGCATTGTAAATAACTTTAATATCTGTCCTGTTAGTATATTTTTTTATACTATTCTTTGTGTTCTCAGATATACATACTATCTTACCAACAAGCTTCAAGGGGATTTTAAACCAGAGCCACTCCATGAGAACCCTTTTTATCCATGAACACTTAAAATAATCCACCATAGCGGTATCGTGAATCGTTAGGACAGACTTACACCCAATCAATCCTATAACACCATAATGCAGCCCCCCTGTGATATGATTATAATTTACTTTATTCCTATTTTTCCATACGAATAATATGTTTTTTATCACATCTATAAGACTATTATGGTAAGTAGGTGCATAAAATTCCTCTTTATTAGTTATATCTCTAATAATGGTCTGTGTTACTTTATTTATGCTGTAGCCTGCGCCAACATTTCTGTGTATATATGTAATCATATTTTTTTTCTTATACAAAACAAGCCTGAAGCGAACTTGGTGGTAAAAAATATTCCAGCCATCATGATTGCGTTATAGCCAATTGTCAACACTCCTGCATCATGATTCTCTTCGTAAGCCAATAATGCGTTAATAATTAGCGGCATCAAAAATAATATTGCCAATATGTTGTTATTGTATTTAATCAGAAAGTTATAGTAAAAAATAGTAAACCAACCATTTATAAATGCTGCTAAAATAACAAATAGCCACCCCCCTATAAGGTATGCACTTGCAAACTGCCCCACATAGTTATTTGAGACTGCAATATCTTTACTATTGAAACTTCCATGTACGGCATAGGCATAAGTCATCAATCCTGCCTCTGCTTTATGTTTGTTAGGATTGATGAATCTTGGCACCAAAAGTTCTAGATTACTCTTTGCAAGTTCACTCGTACGGAGTCCCTTCTCACAACATTCTTTATAAAAAAACGCATTTGGAGGTATGGCATCCATTCGTCCTGAAGTCTTCACCTGCCCTCGTTCATAGACTGATTTACCGTCAAGTACATCTTGCAAAATTTTCCAGTTTGAGTATTCTACGGTAGCAACCTGTGCTCCTGCCACATCCCATCCTGCAACGACACGTTTAGTTTCCATAAATGGGTATAGTACTAAATCAATAATTAAGAAAACAGATGCACATACAACGATAAACTTTCCTGACAAAAGCCTCTTACTGTGGTATCTACTGTCCAGAAAAAGATACAAGATATAATACATTATGTTCATCATAATCACCCCTTTGTAAAAACCAAAAACAACGGTTTGCCATATGGAGAGTATGATAAAAATTTCAAATATGCGCCTTTTCCTCTTTGTTGGATTAAATAATGCATCAAACATCTGAGCAATAATAGCTAACAGAGTTAGTTTGTCAAAAACAGTTGATACAATTCCAGGTATAAAACCTGCTGGTATGTATGAAGTTACAATATTATATGTGATACCTATAATGAACAACGGTATTGTAAACCGAGGTATCTCATATCTTGTAAAAAAAGGTCTAATACTATCCTCTATTGTGAAATTCTTAGCATAGCGTAAAAGACACCAATAAAAAATCATGTAATATATATTAATCCAAACAGCTGTTGGAAACATATAATCATTTATGTCATTTTGTTCTATTAAAAAATAATACTGATCCCCATTCATAGCGCCCCATGATTTTTCTAACGTAGGCTGTACGATACGCGTACAATATCCAACAAGTAACGGAAGATTCAGCGAAAGACCTGTAAAATATTTAACTTCTAGTAACAACAATGTTCCATAGATCATTGCAATTACGACGCCAAAAAATAACATAAACCCAAATGATTCTCTGGTCCCTGTCAGATTTATAATAAGTAATATAACAGCGCTTACAAAAAGATTCAGGTATATTATTTTATTTTTTTTTCGAGTTGCTATGTTCTGCATATTTTAATCCGTATAAAATAAAGCTGTAAGATTGAAAGTAATTATTATTGAAAATGACTGCAAAAGTAATATCCTTCTTTCTTAAAATGCTCACAAAGCTGCCTGCTGTCATCAATACCCTCAACAATTATCCTAGTATTGCGTATGTGTAAGTGAAGCTTATGAAGAATATACTTAATCGCATTTTTTGAATATAATATCACTAGTCCCTTGGCTGTCAATAAAGCAAGCTTTGTCTTGTTCTTGGTAAGGGCGAAAGAATACTTGCGAAAATAAAAATAATTAATAGCAAAATGCTCGTACAAAGCCTCATAATTTATCTTGTCTATGAGGTCAGTGCGCCCCCATGCACGAAGGGCTTCAATGGCCGATTCGCTCCAAATAGTAGCATTCGACCAAATTCTAGGTACCCTTGGACACCATACCTCTCCTATATTCTTAGGCAGAAAAGGAATCTTGCTGAAATCCTCCACAGCGTTATGCTTTATGACCCTCTGCCCACCACCACCTGTACGACTATTTCCTGCAATGATGATAGGAAAGCTAAACGTTGCGTATTTGTCTATAACCATGCTGAGGGATACACCGCTAGCAATATCTGGTGATGCTCCAGGGAAAAGAGTTCCGCATTTATCCCATATTTTCTCCAACACACTTCGTTTAACAATGCCATGGTATATCATGGGGAGCTTACCGGGATATATACACCCCGCCCTCATAACTCCTTCTAAAGCTTGCTTTGTATCTATAAAAGTAATATTGTCCGTAAAAGGTTCATGATGAACAGCAGAACGCTCGTTGCCAGAATCACAATAATCAGGCCAGAAATACATAATACGTTTTGGGAATACGCACTCAATGTTGTTCTTTACCATCCAAGAAACACAAGGCATAAAGTTTTCTGTTACCAGATCGTCATCTCCTATAAAACAGACATATTCGCCTTTAGAGTTACGTATGGCATTATCGCAATTGGGGCCAACTGGCATTGGGGTATTGTCATAATAATACCTTAAGTATGGAATATTCTTGTTTTTAAGATATTCTAAGAATTTACTGTTATCTTCATTATTGTCTTGGATGACAAGTTCGAACTCTGGGCCAAAATTAAAGGTTTCCAATAACTCTATCAACTTAACGAGATAAGGATATCTATTTTTTGTCGGAACTACCAGGCTTACTAATGGTTTATTTTCCATATTTATAATGATTTATACTTTTTTTATTTTTTTCTTAGCAATTGATATGAAGTCAATTCCCAAATCTTGTTTTGCCACTTTTAACGAAAAGATAGAACTTGTTAGTATTATTGTTATAGTTGCTATAGTGTATGGAGCACTGTCCAATGATGACTGGATAAAAGATGAGGCTATGGCAAATAATATAACATAAAAGAATATTCTGATAAACTTTCGAGTGAATCGAATTCTGTATAATCGATATACTGTGGCACACATCAATATCATGTGGAGTATACCTAAAATCAAATATGTAATCCCGAGCCCCTCTAAACCATATATATTATAAAGAAGTATACTTAGTAATACCTGTACAACTCTTATCATCACACTCAAGGTCAGCATAATCTTCGATTTGAATTTGGCAACCAGAATCATATCCACTTGATTTGACACTATTGTTATCAAAGTAAAGTAAATGCTCCATTTTACAAAATCAACAGCAGGCAAAAATTCCGTGGTATATAGAAGCTCTATGAAGACGGGCAGTAATGTCATAAACACTACGAACATAGGACAACACATAACCAATGTAACCATGGACTGCCGATTCAGTTCCTCTTGCAAGGCGTCGTTGTCGCTATTTACAGCTGCGATACGTGGGTAATAGTCCGTCATTAGTGCTGTGATAATTATGCCGAAATAACCATTTATTATAGTATTTCCTGCGCTATATAAACCTACATCCTCTAATCCTCCCTTAAATCTGATATATGCGATGATAATCAATGATACTATAGTTTGCATTAGCGTTACTGTCATCAATGCAACTCCCATTTTTATCATAGGAGTGGCCATTTTTTTTACATCAACGAAAGACAACTTGACCTTTTCGTACTTTATCTTTTCTACATAGTGATTCGAAACTAATACTGCTATTATAGATGCAAGTAACATTGCAGGAACAATACCATCCTTTCCTATAAAATAATAAAAAGGTATAGTTGAAAACAGTCCTACAATAGAGCCTATAATACCAGCCTTTGCTAATGATATCAATTGGCGCATACCTTTGAGTATTGCTTGCTTTGTCTCGTCAACAATATTTAATGCCACGACAAATGACAATATGCAATAAGCAACAATATGTGAATGATCACCAAAAGTCCACTCGCTAATGAAATAAGATAGAGTCAAAGTAATTACACATCCTAATAATCCTGTGTAAAGAATAACTCTATTTACAACAGATATAATTATGGAGAATGCATTTCTGTCATTTTGTTCATTAGCTTCAGAGATATCTCTGACAGCACTTTGATTGACCCCTAAGCCAGCACCAGTTTGAATCAACGTAACAACATTCTGAAATATTCCCAAAATGCCCATACCTTCAGGACCTATCAATATAGCTGCAAGTTTATTTTTAAGGATGTTAACTACAGCCTTAAACAACTGCACAAAGCCAAACAGGAACGTAGTCTTAAATATATTGCCGTATGAAGTACTTTGTTTTTCTTCTGCCATATTATTTCAAATATTGTTTGTTTTCTGACGTGATCATCAGCATTTCGTTCAGGGTCTTGCGCACATCCTCTTTACGGGAGAAGCCTGCATCGTCTGAATCGATATACCATTTGGCACGTCTATACATCTCATCACATGCTCTTACGAACTCTCGCTTTTCTTCGTCTTTCAAATCCTTGAAGAAACGTTCGTAAAAGCGATAGTAGTTACGGGCAACCTTATAAGTGTAGAACCGGACTATCACCTTATTTGCAGGATTTATGAGCAGTTCGTGTGCCTTACGGAACTGAGGCATGCATGTATCCTTTGTGCCAAATTCCATTTCACACTCCAGCAGGTAACGCGCAAAGTGGTTGTCTATCTGATATGTATAGTTTGCTGTTCCTCCTATTCGCTTCTGCTTCTTTTCGGCATAGGCGTATGCGTTGTTGAAGAACATGTTGGCCGACGGATAGTCGTGGGCGAAAAGTTTGGCTATGGCATACTGCAACCAGTAATGCTCGTTCTCCTTACAGAAGTCGGTTGTGCGTATCTCCTCAAAGAATCGGGTCACATTTGCAATATGCTCAGGATGCTCCCTGTTCAGCACTCTGCTGATATTCTGATGAGACAGGAGACACTTAAGCATCTGGCGATAGTTATCTTCATTTCGATAAGCGTCCAGACTCTTGAAAACCTTCACAAGTACATCAACTATGATTTCAGGCTCTATCACAGTCACTAATATGGATTCTGCCAATAATGACGACCTTAGGGTAATAGTACCATTATCAATATTCACCAGCTCGCGGATAACAGGATCATTCCTGAAATGTGTACCATGGAAATGCTGCTTGGAGAAAATGAATGCCAACTGATCCAGATCCAGGTTGAATTCGAACAACGGACTTGCCAGCATCAATACCAGTGACTCATAGTACGAACGTTTAGCCTTAATGGTATCTATCAGTTCTGTGAAACGGTTCCTGATAGTTTCCGACTTGAGCAGCTCCAACAGTATGACACGAATACTCGAGTGGCATGCCGTGCGGAAGAAGTCTGCTTTCTGTTCCCATCGCATGGTTGCCTTCTTGCCCCACAGGCCATAGCTGTCGAAGATCTTAACCAACGATTCAATTTCTTCTGCATCCAACTTGTCAATATCATAGACATTGAACTCACCGAATTTCTTGAATAGCCATTCGTAAGCCACATCGCTTGCAAGGATTCTCTCAGCTACTACCAATACCTGATCGGTTCGAAACAGTTCTATACGTTCAAACAGTCTTCGATGTTGAGCATAATTATCTACTACAATCACAACCTTGTTAGTAGCCTCTGAGCATATCGACTCCACCTCGTTTTCCCATCCGTCATAATACCTCTTGAAGCTATAGACCTTATACCCCTTTTGATTAAGCTGCATTATCAGCTCTTGCAACAAAAGTGTCTTCCCGTTACCAAGGCTCGACTGAATCAGGATATTGTGAGCTCCTCCGATTATATCAGATGCGACTTCGTTCATTCTGGTTCGTGTGACTCCGTAGAGGTACTGATCAGACAATGACATAGATGCCGCAAGGCAATCTGTGCGTACATCGCCTTTAACAAAAAGTTGTATGATGTCGTCATGACTGATTCTTGCAGGAAATGAATCTATTTTCAACTGTTTGAAGGAATGATAGACCTTGGGAGCGGATGGTCCAACTGGTGTACGATTCTTAAGCAATTCGACAAAGCCGTCAAGACCTATTTTGACTGGAGTACCGAAGTTTTCAATTCTACGGATTGTTCGGTCTGGTTCGCTTGGGTGTACTATGAAGAAGCATTTTTCCTTCATTACATCTATGGTAGCAGCATCCTTAACAATTCGCTGAATATCCAGATCAAAATTCATTGAATAGCCTATGAAAAAGATAGCGTCAGACGTCTGCAGGTCGCTCATGAACAGAGTAATCCATTCACTATCGCTGAAATTCTGAGTGGTAAGATAACTGATGGTGGTCAGCTTAAACTCCGAATTAAGAGTAGCAGGAGAAAGGTTATCGATGCAGCCATTAAGATGGATGCACATGTTCGTCTTACCTTTGTAATACTGCATGTTTCTTCTCAAGTACACCTTCTCCAGTCGCTTACGGTTTTTGGAGTAAGCAATATCGAGCACGTTATCATAGTTCGTGGTGTAGATGCGTTTCCAAGGTATGCTGCCGATATACTCCTGCGATGGAGTGATATCAAAGGCCGTAAAATTGTCTTTCAGAAACTGAATGAGTGCATGCTCGCCCTTTGTCTCTATGTAGAGTTTGGACGCATCTTCCAAGTCGCCCTGTTCGTCCTCCGCACCAGTACATTCTACATACATTTTCTGAGCAAGATCCCAAGCGGTTTGCAGCTCCTTGTTAGGGTCGCTACCTTTTGCCCCTCTTGAGAATCCTGAGCCTGTAAAAAGCATGCAGTTCCCGAGATCTACTTTGTTTATTGCTTGTTCGATGGACATACTAATTGTATTTATAATTTGTCACATATATAAGAAAAACTTGCCTTAACTAGAAATCATCTAAAACTCCAAAATTGTTCCTCCCCAACTTAATCCTACACCAAAGCCAGTAACCATCACTTTCATTCCTTCATGAATAGTACCAGCTTCAAGACATTGTTTCAAACCTATCATCACGGTAGAAGAAACGGTGTTGCCAGTTTCTTCAAGATTGACATAGAACTTGTCTTTTGGCAATACACAGACTTTGCGGATGGTATTGAGCATGAACTTGTTTGCCTGATGGAATACATAATAGTCAACATCATCTGATGTCATGTTGTTCTTCGCTAGTATGTCTTTCATCATAGCAGGAACTGCTTCGAGTGTAAAATTGAAGATTGCAGATCCATTCATATATAGATAATCATCATACCTCTGATGACCATCCTCATCTTCTGAAACGTTACCAGTAACTTGCTTGCAACGAGCCGCTCCTGTCTTCACAATAAGATTTTCTGCTCCAGCCCCATCCGTGCCAAGCGAGAACTCACCTATCTCTGCAAATCCTTCTGTTGATACAAGGCACGCTGCAGCTCCGTCGCCAAAGATAGAACGATTGCTTTTGTCCGATGGATGGAGGTATTTGTTATAGGTTTCAGCTGTAAGAACAAGTACATTCTTTGCAATACCGGCTGCTATGAGGCCTTTTGCCATTGCCAAACCATATACACAACCTGAACAACCAAGGTTGTAGTCGAATGCTCCTGCTGTTGTAGGTATGCCCAGCTTATGCTGAAGGATACAAGCCGTTGAGGGAAGGAAATAGTCAGGACTCTGCGTGCAAAGCATTACAAAGTCTATGTCAGATGGCGACACGTTATATTCCTCAAACAACTTGCGAGCAGCCTTTTCTGCCATATCTCCAGCAGTCTCATCTTCTGTAGCAAGATGGCGAGAGTTTACTCCCACTTTCTTCGCTACTTTATCTACACTCCATTCTGGGAACTCCTTCAAAAGTTCCTCATTTCTAACAACCCTTTCGGGTAGATAATATGATATACCTTTTATATATGCCATCGTTATTTGTTTTCAGGTTATAATTTAATTACCCCCCCCCAGATATCTTAATATTAGATCCGGTCATCCAACCACTTGCATCACTCAAAAGATAAATGACAAGGTTTGCAATATCCTCAGGAGTGCCGTAACGCTTGAGTGGGTAACGCTTTTCATCCTCTTCAAGATCTTCGCGTGTCACACCATCCTGAAACACGAGGTCAGTCCATACCATAGCAGGACAGATGCAGTTGACACGTATAAGCCTTGGGGCAAGTTCTTGAGCCAAACACTGAGCATAAGAAATGATTGCTCCCTTGGAAGCACTATAGATGCCATTGCCCATCGATGGACTCCAAGCTGCAATGCTCGCAATATACACTATTGAAGCAGCCTTGTTGATCTTCTTCTTTTTCAACAAAGCAGACTGCAACAGTACAGGAGCCTCAAAGTTTGTATTCATCGTATAGTCAATAGACTCCTGATTGATATCCTTGCAAGCCACACGACTTCCCACACCAGCACACTGCACAAACCCATCGAGTTTTGGCAATTCAGAAACCAACCGCTCAATATCTTCAACTTTAGTCAAATCGGCTGCAATCGCCTTGTGTTCGCCTTGGGGCATCTGACATAGAGTTTCATTCAGACGCTCCACATTGCGCCCTGTGATAAAGACCGATGCACCCATCTTGGCACAGGCAAGGGCTATACCCCTGCCTATGCCTGATGATGCTCCAGTAACAAGAATATGTTTCCCGATGAGGGAAAACGGATTGAATTGTTCCATGGTTGCCTTACTTGTTTTTGATGAGGTTGAAAACATCTTCTACAGTTACACAAGCCTTCAGTTCGGCTCCTGTTATAGCTTTGCCATATTCAGTTTTGGCAAGAGCGATTACTCCCATACCTGTGAGAGAAGACCACTCGTCAAGGTCGTGAAATACAGTAGATGCGGTGATTTCAGATGCATCGGTGTCATCAAACTGTTCAGCGAAGTTCGCTACAAATTCATTTAGTTCCATTGTTGTAATAATTATATATTTATAGTAATAATTTTTTTGCTGGAATACCAAAAACAGCAGAACCTGGTTTTAGGTTTCTATTAACAAATGTAAATGTGCCTACAAATGAGTCGCTGCCAACTATCTTTTTATTAAGGATAACTGAGTTTGGAGCTAACCAAACATTATCGCCTAATTCTGTAGTACCCATCATTGTGCATGTAGATGTGATTACACAATTCTTGCCAACTATACAATTATGGGCTATCTGACAGTGATTGTCAATATTAGAATATTCACCAATAATTGTTTCACCTTCAAATAAAGAATTACATATAGTAGTATTATCACCAATATTTACTCCCTTACAAATATGGCACTTGCCAACATGTTTAATTTTCTGATTAAATCCCTTAATAGCTTGAAAGCCTTCACTACCTATAACTGAGCAACAGCCAATCGTTACATCATCGTCAATAATACTTCCTTTGCGTATAACTGAGTTAGGACCAACTTTAACATTATTTCCAATTTCGACACCTGTTTCAATTACTACTGATTTATCAATTTCACAATTTTCTCCAATAGAAGACACTTGGTCAAACTTATCATAAAAACAAGTGTTTTGATATAAAAGATTATGCAGAGTGTAAAATGTATGTTCTGCATTATCTACAATGATATATGACATTATTCTACCAACAGAACCCATATGGTGTTTAATATCATCATATAATTCTATAGGCACTATGACTGCTTTAATTGACTTATTATTTTCAATTACATCAAAAAAGGATTTATTTGTAACATATGTAAGAATATTTTCATATATACTTTCTCGATTTGATAAATTTAGGCTATCAATAAACATATCTTCCCCTTTGTAAGTCAGGTTATGTATGCTACAAATTTCACTCAATAACGCTTGGTGCTGCTTCATATTATTATTATTATTTTTCTACCCACCATCCACAAGGGAGGGCGATAAATTTGTTATTAAATTCCAATACCCCAGGGTGATGCCCTTGCTCGCCAAAGGCAGAATAGTAACTATTGGGAAGATGCACGCCTGACGCGTAGAATCCTTGCTCTCGGAAACTAAGCATATCCTCTACTTTATTATCTGAAAGAATGCCGTATACCCAATAGTTCGGTTCTATTTCACTTCTGTCATTCAGCTTGAAGAAATTGATCTCTGTATTCCACTTTGCAGCATTGGCTTTTTGTTTAGCCAAAAGCTCAAGCAGGGAATCCATCTGCAAACATCCTATGTAGCTGTTCACATCGCTCATTGTTCCACCAAAGCCTGGGGTGGAAATGTCGCACATAGGAGAAATCTCACCATTCTTATCACGGAAAATATTACGTCGAATACCAAAATCGCGCGCAAGAATAGCTTCTTCATAAAGATTCTTATCCTTGAAAACTACTGCACCTCCATCGATTGTATTAGGGAGGCGAACAGTCTGGAAAGAGAAAATTGTGATATCAGTACCGAGATTACCAGCAACTTGCCCCTTGTACTTTGATCCGAAAGCTTCAACACAATCATCTATCACAGGAATGCCGAACTCTCGTCCTATAGCATTCACCTCATCTACATAGCCCATATAGCCACAGAAATGATTATGAAAGATTAGCTTGGTGTTAGGGGAGATTTGCTTGCGGACACTATCTGGACATAAGGTTCCTGTCTTGGGGTCAATGTCAGCCCATTTCACATTCAAACCAAAAGTGTTTAACGGCTGATTGGATGCAAGACAACTCATAGGAGATGATATCACTTCATCTCCTGGTCTAAGACCAAGAACCGTGAGCGCAATCTGAATAGACATTGCGTAGGTGTTGGAGGTCAAGAGATTCTCGACCCCAACAAACGAGCGCAACTTTTCTTCAAATTCTTTTCCCCACTTGCCATAGGCCAGAGCGCCAGAGTGGAGTATAGTATCCAACTCTGGCAATTCTGCTGGCATATAGGGTTTATATAAAGAAACCATTATTACCAACCTTTCTTGATCAGTTCGACAATGCGATTACGCTCCTCGTCATCGATCCACCAACCACAAGGGATGTGTACAAAGCTGTTGTACCACTTTTCCATGTTAGGAAGCTTGCGCTTTGACTCGGCAAAGATGGAGTGGGTATCACTACGATGATGCAGAGGTGAAGCCATTACGCCATTGTCAGCCATCATCTTGATGAAGCCCTCACGATTCTCGACCATCATGGTGTAGAGCCAGTATGAAGCCTCTGTGTTTCGATTGTATTTTACCATCTTTACACCAGGGACGTTAGCAAGCTCCTTGTCGTATTCCTGTCCGTTAATGATATAGCGGTTGACATTCTCGTTGAGGAACTGCATCTGAACCTTACCGATGGTAGCATTGACATTGTTCATGGCATACTTATAGCCAACCTCCTTGATGTCGTTCTCCAGACGGCTCACACGCTTGTTGAGACCGAACCAACGGAGGCATTCAGCACGTTCCATCTGATCGGCCTTGTTCATAGCAAGGAAGCCACCATCGACAGTTGTGAGGTGCTTGATAGCCTGAAGGGAGAAGATGGTGTAATCAGCCTCTGTACCCACCATCTTGCCAGCATGCTTACTGCCAAGGGCATGAGCAGCATCCTCTATGATAGGAATGTTGTATTCCTTAGAAATCTTGTAGAACTCGTCCATATCGCACACCATACCGGCATAGTGTACAAGCACGATGGCCTTGGTCTTTTCGGTGATAAGTGAACGGACGCTCTTTGGATCGAGCAGACCATTCTCTGGATCTACATCACCCCAAACTACCTTGGCACCTACCATCTTGATTGATGTATTAGTAGGTTCAGCTGTCATAGGTGTTGAGATTACCTCATCGCCAGGTTTGATGCCAGCAAGGATGAATGAAAGGTGGAGCGCATCGGTTCCCGAGTGAACAGAAAGCATGTTAGGGTTGCCAATGTACTGACGGAACTGATCCTCAAAGTCATAAACAGCCTGTCCGGTGGCAATGTAGCCACTGTACAGGATTTCCTCCAAAGCGGGCATGAGCACATCGCGAGGAGGCATATAGGGTTTGATTAATGGAGTCATAATGTTGTGTGTTTAATCGTAGCTAATACCAAATTCTGCAAGACGATCGCGTACATAGTCGAGAGTGAGCAAGAGTTGCTTCATCTCCTCAACGTTCATCATTTTAGCATTGTCTGAGTTGTAGTCAGGTACATCAAAACGATGGCCGAACTTGTCTGCATAAAGACTATAGTTGAGGTCACGAATATCAGCTGGCACACGGTAGAAATTCCCAAGATCCTCTGCTTTTGACATTTCCTCAGAGGTACAAAGAGTCTCATACATTTTCTCTCCATGACGAGCTCCGATAATATTGATTTCGTTGTCTGCATGGAAGAGTTCTTTGACAGCCTGAGCAAGAGTTTCGATTGTAGCAGCTGGTGCCTTCTGAACGAAGAGGTCGCCTGGCTGTGCATTACGGAATGCGAAGAGTACAAGGTCAACAGCCTGATCAAGAGACATCATGTAACGTGTCATTTCTGGTACGGTAATTGTCATTGGTAGACCCGCCTTAATCTGATCAATAAATAGAGGGATGATAGAGCCACGAGAACACATTACATTACCGTAACGAGTAGCACAAATCACACCTCCATACTCTTTGACTCTATGATCGCGTGATTTAGAGATAGCAAGTTTTTCCATTATGGCCTTAGTCATTCCCATTGTATTGATAGGGTATGCAGCCTTATCTGTAGATAGAACAACAACACGAGAAACCTTGTTACGTACTGCAGCTTCTAGTACATTCTCCGAACCGATTATGTTGGTACGTACGGCTTGCATAGGATAGAACTCACAAGAAGGTACTTGCTTAAGGGCTGCTGCTGAGAATACATAATCAACACCACGCATAGCATCGTTAATACTTTCAAAATCTCGAACATCTCCAATGATAAAGTTCACTTTAGGATTCTTTAGCTGATGACGCATATCGTCCTGTTTCTTCTCATCACGGCTGAAGATGCGTATTTCCTTAAAGTCTTCGTTGATAAAACGCTTAAGTACAGCATTACCAAAAGAACCTGTACCACCTGTGATTAATAGGGTTTTACCTGTAAATTCTGACATAATAATTTTTTGTTTAAATAATACATTTATTTCTTTTCTAATATTATTGTATCTGTCTCTGGATTATATTTTGCATCCTTATGCTCAAAGATGACCGTACCGGATTCTAAACACTCAAGACTATGCCACTTATTAGCTTCAATCATCACCATAGGCTGAAATCCAGCTTCTTGCTTGATATCGGCTTGCACAGAGATGTTGCCATTATCATCGTACTCGTAATGACGTATAGCTCCACGCAATAGGATAATGATAGAGTTACATGAAGGATGCTTATGGATGGGAAGTATTGTTCCTGGTTCCAGGGCATTTAAGAATCTTTGCGAGCTGTCGTCTGGAGAGTTGCGCAAATCAAACATTTGTCGCAACCTTGAATTCTCTTTTGCTTGAGCTGTAAGGTTATCTAAAAAATCTTTATCAAATAACATTGTCTTTTTTTTTAAATATCCGAATTATAGGTCTCTGTAAGTGTCCGAAAGTTCGGTCACTATGCATTTGCGGCCTGATTTACTGATTATTGATACACTTGCGCGTGTTAACTGTTAACGCGTAACTCGCGATATTTAGTTTTGTGCGGATGAAGCATTGATCGCTTAGCTCCATATACGTAAACTATTAGGTTTATTCTGCGGAGAACTCTTTGATACGTTGTTCTTCGGAGCGGTGGCAGATGAGGAACTGGCCATTCTTCTCGGAGAGGATGCAGTTGTTGATTCCCTGAATGACTACTCGTTTGGCAGATTCCATGTGGACAATATTATTGGATGATTCGAAGAATCGCACATTGCCGACAGCGGCATTGCCGTTCTCATCTTTCTGGAGCTTTTCATAGAGCGACTGCCAATTGCCGAGGTCTGACCATTGCACGTCAGCAGGAATGGTGCACACATTCGAGTGCTTCTCCATAACGGCATAATCGATGGAGATCTTTTCGCAAGCTGGGAAAATGGTGTCGGCTGGTTCGCCCTCCTTTCCTTCAGCAGGCACCATTCTATCCATTTGTCCTGCAATCTGTGGAACGTACTGGCGGATGGATGCTACCAGCGTGCGGACATTCCAAACGAAGATACCGGCATTCCATAAGTAGTTGCCTGCTTCGAGATACTGCTTTGCCGTTTCGAGATTGGGTTTCTCGCGGAACGAAGCCACTTTATGCACATTGCCCATCATGGAATCGGCTACCTCCACATATCCGTATCCGGTCTCTGGACGATTGGGCACAATGCCCAAGGTGACGATAGCGTCAGTATCGCGAGTGTAACGGAGAGCTTCGCTGATGATGGTGCGGAAGAGGCTCACATTCAAGATAACGGCATCGGCAGGGGTGACTACAATATTAGCATCGGAATCTTTCTGCAGGATTCGCCATCCTGCCCAAGCTACACAAGGTGCCGTATTTCGGGCCGCTGGTTCGGCAAAGATATTCTCAGCCGGAATCATAGGAAGTTGCTCGCGCACGATATCCACATACTTGGCATTGGTTACAACCCAGAAATTCGTTGGTTCAGCAATGGTGCTGAAGCGGTCAACGGTCATCTGAATCAAGGTGCGACCTACTCCTAATATGTCGATGAATTGTTTGGGATAGTCTGGTGTGCTGAGCGGCCAGAAGCGGGAGCCTATTCCGCCTGCCATGATAACAACGTGGTTCATAATCGATTATTTTGGTGGTTATAACATTGAAAGAAGCCGAACGAGTCTTCCATTTAATTATTACTGATTGGTATGTGCCCCAAAGTGGGATCACTAAGCAATTGCTACCTGATTGCAGGCCATTTGCAGATTGCCATTTTCGGCAATACTTGTTGAGGGTGTTAACTGTTAACGTGAAAATTCAGTTTTTAATTCAAATCAGGACTTACATGCGCGGAAAGTTGCACGAAACCACGCAATGCCTGATAAATTGATTATTTGATTATTCACACATTATAATATTTTCAGCGGTGTTCATCAAGCTAAAGCAAGTTCCTGATTATTGATTGCTGATTATTGATTAAAAAGATATTAATAATCAAATCTTAAGCTTTTCTTTTAATCTCAAAATCATTAGCAATTAGCAATTCTCCTGCTATCATGTCGTTGATTATCACTCCAGCGTCACCAATTTCATAAGAGTCATCCAACTTCAACTTAATGAAGTCATGAAGCTCATCTATTGTAACTGCTTTATTTCCTATCCAATTGAGGATTTCATTTTGAATGTTTGGCATAATTCTATTTTGAGGTATTTTTAATAAATGCATTTGGAGAGCCAATTAGGTCTCTATGATGATAGAGGCCCATATAAATGATTGGCTCTATATCTTCTTTTGTTACTTCTAATTGAGGACGTAGAAGGTTAATGACCATATCTATATTCATTGGCAAATCAGGAGAGTGTGCATTCAATCACAATGGCAATAATCTTGTTAATGATTATTTTTCTACCTCACCCGTCCTCTCCTGCTAAGAGAGGCTCTTCGAAAATCATCCCCCGTCCCCTTCTTTACCGTTAAAGAAGGGGCTCCACCGCTTTCCCCTAAATCCCCTTTCCCCTCAGGGGACAGGGGACTTAAAGCCTGGCCGGCCGGGCCTGTACGAGCAAACAAGCTCTCGCCCCGTTGGGGTTGCTCGTGAATTGCCTACGCAATAGAATTGCGAGTGTTTTAAATAGAATTGCGATTGTTTGACGCAACAGAGTCGCGATTGTTTGACGCACTATGTGCGAGTTAAACCATGCAAAAACTGACATCTTTACCCTTAATAATAAGACAACATTCGAGGCGGCAATTCAACTAACGGGGGCTTACTGCCTTGCAGGCGATACGAAGCCTATCTTGTTATGGAATAAACTGCCAATGAATATGATTGCGCCATATTATCTACTATTTATTCATAGATTTACTCTTGCCGTGTCTTTCGATAACGTTTTCTTATCTCATAGACATACACAAAGTAGGAGTCCTCCAGCTGTGTCTTTACTTTATTACTTGAAGCATAGCCCATTCCCTTTAGTATTTCGTATGCCTTGACTGCTTCTGCATTGTTGGCACAATTGACAAAATAGAAATTCTCGAGACTCACTTTATGGAACTCAGATTGGTAATCGATGTCATCAGTGAGACCACAGAACCAATCCTTGCGGGTTGTTCCATGCCCCAACCATTGAAACATTTCGTCCATTCGTTCTGCCGCATCATGGGCATAAATGGGCTTCTGATTCTCGTAAAGTGCGTCTATATCTACTTCTATACACATAATATAGATGATTTGCCAATATTTTTTATATTCCAAAAAGTTCTTGCATCAGCAGCTTGGGCTGCTTGGCATCGCTGCGCTGGATGTCTTGCATCATTGCAAGGCTTGCATCACGGAGTGCATCGATTGCGTCAAGGGCTTCTTCACTGTCGAGTGGACCAAGCGTGATGAGACTTGCATAGTCGAAATCCCATAAACGCACGGAGAAGAACCATTCCTTGGGTTGACCGTCCCAACCTATGGTGGTGAGGTAGGGCTTTATACAGTCCTGGTTGTCCTCATTCATGCCATAAACACCTGCCACATGAGGGTATTTCTTGCGGAATGGCTTTGATAGCATCACATAGCCTGCACCGGGATAGGGTTCGGATGCAGCCTTTTGTGCGAAGTCAAAGACTTTGCCCCAATAACAGGTTGCCTGGGTGTAGCCATTCTGCTCCAAATAGTGGAAATAGACCACAAAGTAAAGGTCATTCTCCAAAGGAAGGGTTATCTCGTAGATACGTGGTCTTACCAATCGGGTGGCGCAATAGGACTCCTTCATTGGAGGGTATTTGGCAGGATGCTTGGTGAAGGCGGGAAGGTACTTGACTGGGCCATCCTCGCGTTCGGCACGCTCGGCTTCCGCCATTTCGTCCATGCGATCTTGCTTAATACGTTCTATTGTATCCTTGAACTCCTTGCTATTGAGCAATTGTTCAAGTTGCGCTTTTTCATCTGGGTCGATGTCTTTTTCATCGTCATCAATACTATCAGAGGATTCCATTTCACGTACTTCATCCAACATTCCATGCATGTCTGCAATGGAATCATGTAAATCTTTAGTGATTTTCATAACTGTATCGATGTCTTCCTGTCTGCTGGCGAAGCTTTGTGGAGTTGCAGCAATGAGGGAAGTGAGTTTGCCTTCGTATTCATCCAACACATCATTGTATTCGACGAGAGCGTCTGTAAATCTGTCAAGTTCTTGATGCGGCATTTCCATGAGTTTCTGCCCTTTCGTCCATTTGTTCAGTTGGGCTATGATGTCACTGCATTTCTGTGAAACCTCAGAAAGGGTTGAATCAAGCGGAGTCTTCCTTGACTTTTCCGTACTGTAATCTATCGGATTATTAATCACATCGTCGATATGTGGTGCAAAGAGTGTATGCAGCTCATCAAGAAGATATAGGTCGGTGGTGTTTGACTTTTCATCCTCTCGGCTCACCACGAGGTTCATTTTCTGTAATTGGTTGTAAAGTTCAAGACCCTTCACTGTGACATGGCCTCCCTTGCCTTGCTTCAGGATGTTGTTTATATGTGTCTGTTCCTCGGGTCTCAGACAACGGAGTACATCCACAGGATTGTCTTTGACGTATTGGTCGTACATCTTGACTAACTGTGCTTTCGTAGGCTTTCCTTTGAAGCACATTCCCATCATTCTAATGCCTTCTTTCAGGTTTTGAATGCTATCGACATTCAGAACGTCTCGGAAGGGAATGGATAAATAGGGGGTGTTAATCTTGATTGTAATCATAGAGTCTTTATCGGATTAGCTTTATGATGAGCTATTTTAATCCCTTCGGAATATGTCTCTTGTATATACTTTCTCTTCTACATCATCAAGGCACTTGTCATAGCGATTGGCGATTATCGCTTGACTCTTTGACTTGAAAGTTGCAAGGTCATTTACCACCTTGCTTCCAAAGAACGTTGAACCATCTTCAAGCGTTGGCTCATAGATTATCACCTCTGCACCCTTGGCCTTGATACGCTTCATGATGCCTTGGATGGAGGACTGGCGGAAATTGTCGCTGTTTGACTTCATAGTAAGGCGATAAACGCCCACGGTACAGCCCCTCTCCTTCTCACCCTGGGGGGAGTGACCATATTCGCAGTTCTCACTATAACCATACCAACCTGCTTTACGCAATACGGCATCGGCGATGTAGTCCTTGCGGGTGCGGTTGGATTCTACTATGGCCTCGATGAGGTTCTCTGGCACATCCTTGTAATTTGCCAAAAGCTGCTTGGTATCCTTGGGAAGGCAATAGCCGCCATAGCCGAAAGAAGGATTGTTATAATAGTCGCCTACTCTTGGATCAAGACTCACACCACGAATGATGCTCTGGGTGTCGAGACCCTTCACCTCGGCGTATGTATCCAACTCATTGAAGTAGCTTACTCGGAGTGCCAGATACGTATTGGCGAAGAGCTTGACAGCCTCAGCTTCCTTCATGCCCATGAAGAGGGTATCGATGTTCTCCTTGATAGCACCTTCCTGGAGCAAAGCAGCGAAGGTCTTGGCTGCTTCCTTAAGCATCTCGACATTGGTTACTGACTTGATAGCCTCGTTCTCCTCTGCAAACTCTGGGCGCTCGATAATCTTTGGATAGCCTACGATGATGCGGCTTGGGTAAAGGTTATCATAGAGTGCCTTGCTCTCACGAAGGAATTCTGGAGAGAAGAGGAGGTTGAACTTCTTTACGCCCTTCTTGGCATACTTCAAGTAGAGGCTACGGGTATAACCGACAGGGATGGTGCTCTTAATGACCATCACTGCATCTGGGTTTACCTCCAGAACCAGGTCAATGACTTCTTCTACATGGGTTGTATCGAAGTAGTTCTTTACTGGGTCGTAGTTGGTTGGTGCTGCAATCACCACAAAGTCTGCATCCTTATAGGCTGACTTGCCATCAAGGGTTGCCACGAGGTTCAATGGCTTTTCAGCCAAATACTTTTCGATGTAATCGTCCTGGATAGGAGAAATCTTGTTGTTGAGTTTCTCCACCTTCTCTGGGATTACATCTACTGCTGTTACATGATGGTGCTGAGATAACAGGGTTGCTATGCTCAGACCGACGTAGCCGGTACCGGCTACTGCTACTTTTATATCTTTAAAATCATTCATCATGATATTGTGTTTTTATATTTTTTAGTTCTTAAAATTCAAGAAGATTTTTCGAAGCTTGCCTTGTAGCCACCTTCCATCGGGCAGGGATCGTTGGGATAGAACTTGTGAAACTCCTCTTCCATGTTGTCCAGATAGTCCATTATCTGCATCACCTGGTCTCGGCCAGCCACCTTGAGGGTGCGTACCACATTAATACTGCCGCCGAGGCGGTGAACAGCGGGGTGAACACTTGCCCCAAGCATTCACCTTTTCGGCTCCGGGGTGAACCCTAGTAAAAAGAACTTTGTATATACAGCGCATGCTAGAAATATAAGAGTCTATATTATAATGGGTTATATAGTGTTTTTAACACATTATTAACGCTAAAGGTTGGCATCGGGGTTCACCCTTCACCGACTTCATCGCCAAGTGTTCACCCTCACTCTTACTTAGAGAACGAGTATCTTCTGCAGGATACCGCCCCCGACCTGCACTTCTAGGGGTGGGTAGGGTAAGTAAGGCGTAAACAAGATAGTTACGATGGCTAAGTATCATGGTTACGATAGCTAAGTATCATACTTATGGAGCATAACCCTATCCGTGATAATCGGTGAGTATCGGTGGGATTATTTCTTCTTTCTGGCCTTGGCTTCCTTCATGGTGATGATTCTACCGGGATGCTCTGTGTCCCATACCGCTGCACCTCCATGCTTGAAATAGTCCCAAAGGATAATGAGGAGAGCTATGACAGAGAGGACTCCGACTAATATTAATATGAGTAACAACATCTTTATTTTATTTTTAATGTTGAATGTTAAATGTTGAATGTTTAATTATTGTCAAGCTCGCTGTACTTTGAGTGCTGGCTCTTGTACTCAGGAACAATCTCCTTCATCTTCTTCACGATTGCCATATCATCGTAGGTGAAGGAGAGCTGATAGAGGTCTTCCTCGTTCTTGCGTGCCAACTCGTATGGATACTCACGAACCTTGGCTACCATGATCTTTGGATGATGGGTTGGAATCGTAGCTTCCTTATCGTTCAGAACTTCCTCGAAGAGTTTCTCACCATCTCGGAGTCCAACGTATTTGATGTCGATGCCATCTACTCCCGAAAGGGCTATCATACGCTTTGCCAAGTCGGCGATGCGGACAGGCTTGCCCATATCGAAGACAAAGATCTCACCTCCCTTACCCATGGTTCCTGCCTCCAATACCAACTTACAGGCTTCTGGAATGAGCATGAAGAAACGGATGATGTCAGGATGGGTGACTGTGATAGGACCGCCCATCGCTATCTGCTTCTTGAAGATTGGAATAACGGAACCGTTACTTCCCAAAACATTACCGAATCGTGTGGTAACAAACTGGGTAACGCCCTTTACTTCGCCATCAACAATCGCCTTGTTCAATGCCTGGCAATAAATCTCGCAGATTCGCTTGCTACAGCCCATCACGTTGGTTGGGTTCACAGCCTTATCGGTAGAAATCATCACAAACTTCTTGGTGCCGTACTTCACAGCCATATCGGCTATCACGCGCGTACCATATATATTATTCTGCACTGCCTCGGCTGGATTGTCCTCCATCATCGGTACATGCTTATAGGCTGCGGCATGGAAGACATAGTCTGGATGATACTCAGAGAAGATGCGCTCCATACGGGTGGCATTGGTGATGCTGGTTACGATGGTTTCGCAAGGAAGATCAGCATAGTTCTTGTTCATGAAGAGGCGGACATCGTGCATTGGGGTCTCAGCCTCATCAACGAGAATCAGACGCTGAGGCTTATAGATGGCAATCTGCTTCACCATCTCGGAACCGATACTTCCGGCTGCTCCCGTTATCAGAATGGTGCGACCGCTGAGGAGCTTTCCTATCGCATTCATATCCACTTCGATTTTGTCTCGTGGAAGAAGATCTTCGATATCCACCTCTCGCATCATCTGATGACGGAGGTTTGACTTGCCGTCCCAGCTCTGTGCTTTTGGCATCATCATAATCTTGATGCCTTCTGCAGTGAGCTTGTCGATCATATTCTGCTTCTCCAGGAACTTCTCTGTGACCAGAGGGCTTACGAAGAGGGTCTTGACATTCATCTTGTGCATGACGCCTATCAAAGTCTCATCATAGGAATAGACTTCGCAACCCAGCAGGAATCTGCCTACCATTGCGGTTTCTTCGGTAGAGAATCCTTTGACGACATACTGTGAAGGATGGTCGTTGCGCATAGACTTTGCCAAGGAGATACCACCTTCCCGTACTCCAAGGATGAAAACCGGAATCTTGGTTTCAGCTGAAAAACTGGAGTCGTACATATATTTCACGAGGATTCGCATCGTCCACATCTCAATCATGGATATGAAGAGCATGACGACAATGGATTCTGTGGTAATCTCGCAAAGGATATTTTCTGGAATCACCTGGAGAAGTACGCAATTCAAGATGAAACCGACAACGAGGGCTCCGGAAATGCGAAGCAGGTCAACGAATGATGAGTAGCGCATGATACCGGAATAGGTATGGAACATACGCATACCTACCACGAAGAGTGGCAGGGAGCAGACGAACATGAGGAGGTAGTTCCAGAAATGGGAAGCTATCACCTCGCCTCCTTCTGCGATATAGGTTGCAATCATACCCGCTATGACGATAGAAATGCTATCGAGGGCGAGAATGCACCAATATGGCAGGGTTGCCTTTGAAAAATACCAATTCGTCAATTTATTCGCAAAGAGGGATACTTTGAGTTTATATAGTATCCCAGAGAATGGCGTCTGAGAAGAGCTATTCTGATTGTTTCTATCTCTCATAAATCTATTAAAACTTAATCTCTACTGAAAATGTCACGTATAAATGGCTTTTCTGCCAAATACTTTTCGATGTAATCACTCTGGATTGGAGAAATCTTATTGTTGATTTTCTTCACCTTCTCAGGAATTACATCTACTGCTTACATGATGGTGCTGAATTTTCTAAAATCACCCCGTCCTTCTTTACCATTAAAAAAGGCTTTTTTCTACCTCTCCGTCTCTCCTGCAAGGAGAGCTCCACCTCTAACCAAGCCTTCCTCCTCAGAAGGAAGGATGTAACCGCCCTACTCGGTGCTCGGAACCGCTACGCTATAAGGTTGGCGGACCATCAAAGGTCTACGCCAGATTGTGCGGGATGGGACCGCCTGGGAATAACGATACTATGTGCATAAGTTTAATGCTTATTTACACAAGTCTGAGAAAAACAAAGACTAGCAATAAATATATTGTTATCTCCTCATTAACTTTGCTGCAAATTCCAAGAAATCTGCAACGTTGTTGAAATCATCAAACTGTTTGCAATAAATACTTGCATAAGGTTCAGGAAACCTACTGCGAATATCAGCCTTTATCATATTGGCGAATGCTTCCTTGGTATAGGCTTTCAGCAATTCGGTGTATTGTTGTTCGGTCATATTTTCTCTATTATTTCAACGTAAGTATTTGCTAAAGACTCCTTAGAGTCCCTGAAACGGCTTGCGCATATCAACGAGAGCAAGCATTTGCTGACTCACGCATCGTAAGCATCCAACCCCTATGACAATACAACTCCTTCTCCAGTGTTTACTGGGGATACAGGGTATTTTAAGAAATTGGACTTTTCTGATTTTT
>ERZ809407.828-NODE-828-length-31497-cov-5.408753_pt1 | contig 31497 bp, 23 predicted proteins | sample MGYA00520792_ERZ809407 | MGnify/ENA primary metagenome ERZ809407 (study PRJEB31576, sample SAMEA3212665) | Homo sapiens | biome: human-gut; feature: human gut; material: fecal | place: Sweden | collected 2012 ...
CGTGACTGGAGTTCAGACGTGTGCTCTTCCGATCTGTTCGCCGTGAACGCAGCGACGCAGGCGGGTGACTACTACGCGACGAAGCTCTCCGACGCGATCCCGACGCTCTACCAGCAGGCCTACGAGAGATACCTCAAGGACTACCAGATGAAGCTCAGTGACCTTGAGGCCGTGAACAATCAGGAGCAGCTGGACTACGCAAAGTATCTCGACCGGCTGAACCAGTTCAACACCGACAGGAACTTCGACTACAACAACTACCTCGGCGAGTACGGCCGCTTGCAGGACTACCTCGGCGGTTTGCAGGGGCAGGACAACACGGAGTACAACCGCTATCTCGGCGTGCTGGACGAGATCAAGGAAAAGCAGCAGCAGGATCAGGAGCACAGCCGGTCGCAGGTCGACGCGATGCTGCAAGCGGGCGCGTCGCCGAGCGCGGGGCTCATCGGCAAGAGCGGGTACGAGAGCGAGTACGTCAAGGCGCTCGAGAACTACTACAAGCAGCAGGCGGCGCAGGCCGCGGCGAAGACGAGCGGCAGAAGCGGCGGAACCGCGAGGCGGTCCGGCGGAACGAGCGGCGGAAATACGACCGACGGCAACGAAAGCGGGCTCGACTATCAGGGCCTTTTCGAGGCGGCGAAAAAGAGCGGCAATCCCAAGAGCTGGCTCGCGCAGAAGGCAAACTATCAGAAATTCGGCTTCACCTCGTCGAGCGGGCTGTATTCGGACTATGAGACGTGGCTGGAAAACGGCGGCGTGTCGAACAGCCGTAAGACGATGGCACAGGGGCCGTTCATTGCGCTGCTGTCTGGCTTCAACACGTCGCTCAAGAACGGCGAGGGCGAGCGAATCCTTTCGACGCTCGACAAGACCTGGCCGATGATGACGAGCGAGCAGAAAGCAGAAATGCAGGTATTGCTCAAGCAGTATGGTTATTCCTACGAGGAGGGCTAAATGGGACGACTTGTTAAGACAACGCCTGCGGCACAGGAGCAGCAGGAAGAAAAGCGCACGGTGGTCGGCACCGGCGCGCACGGTCGGCTTGTAAAAACAGGGGATGTGCAGCGCACATCCCCTGCGGCGAATACGGCGAAGACGCCGACAGCGCAGAGCGTTTATCAAAAAGCACTGGACGAAGCGATGATGAAACGCGCGGCGGCGGATCAGAAAAACAAAGAGCGCGGCCGCAAGAGCTACAATCGCACACACGCGCAGGAGGTGCGCGAGATCACCGGTGACAAGACAAAAAAGAGCATTACGCCGATCATCAAGAGCGCGGCGGCGGGCTATGCGGCGGACATGGTCGGCGCGGCGGACACGCTGCTGCGTGCGCCGAGCGGCCTGAACTACGCGGCGAGCCAGGAGCGCGGGGAGATCGAAGCCTCGAAAAAGAACATCGCCGCCTATACCGAAAGGCTCAAGGCGGCGAAGACCGAGGAGGAGCGCCAGCGGTGGCAGACACTTATCGACCGCAACAAGCGCCTCATCGAGATCAACAGCAAGGCCGCGGGCGAGCGGGTGAAAAACTATCAGGACGCGACGAAGGGTGCACAGGAGACGCTGCAAGGCACCTATCAGAAGCTGCGCAAGACCGCATCCGACAACATGGAAAAGGCGAACGAAGGGCTCACGCCGGTCGGCAAGTACCTCAATAACGTCGGCGTGGCAGGCGCGCAGATGGTTGCCGACGCGACGCTCGGCGGCGGCAGCGCGCTCGGCCCGATGTTCCTGCGCGTATTCGGCGGAAACTCGCAGGAGGCGGCGGAGACGGCGGACAAGCCCGGTATGAGCGCGGCGGAACAGCTGGACGCACAGAACCGGGCGCTGCTGTACGGCACGGCGAGCGGCGCGGTGAGCATTGCGACGGAAAAGATCAGCAACGTCGCAGCGCCGTTCAAGAAAGCGTTCGGCGGCGGCTTCCTCGACAAGGCCATTGACGGTGCAATCGCCAAGATGAACGGGAACACGGCGGGACGGCTCGCCCTGTCGTTCCTGTCTGAGGGCGGCGAGGAGGTCATCGAGGACCTTGTGCAGCCTGCCTTGCAGACGATCTACAACGGGAAGCGTGCCGGACAGAATTACAGCGAGCTTGACGCGGCGGAGATCCTGAACGACTTCCTCGTCGGCGGTGCGCTCGGCCTGCTGGGCAGCGGCGTAGAAGGCGTTCAGAAAATGGACGCACGCCTCGCAGCCGAGCGAGCTGCGGCGGAGACGCAGGAACCGACGGCATCGGTGGAGACGACGACACCGGAAGCAACTGCGCCGGCGGCGCAGCGGCAGGCCGAGCCGACAGTCGAGCAGCAGCCGGTGCAGCAGCAGAACACCGAACCGGTACCCGCGCCAACCGTCGGGCAGCAGAACACCATGCCCGCACAGCCTGCGGAGACGCCTGAGAGCGCGCGGGGCATGGGCGAGGGTAATTTGACGCCCACACAGCCGAACGCCGCACAGGGCGCAGCAGAGGGCAAAGCGGACGCCCTGGACGCGGGAAAGCGCGTCAATCTTCTTGAGTACAGCAACGAGCAGAACGCGCAGAAAGTCGAAGATGGGCTGAAAGACGGCACGCTGGCCGTGGACGCGAAAGAGAATATCTATCGCGTGAATGAGAATCAGCACATCGACCGGCGCGACAGCGCGAGCGTGGGCGAGCGGAGCGTGAACGCCTTCCAGTTCGACCACCCCGAGCTGCACAGATATTACGCGGACGCGGCAGCGGTCTTGCAGGAAGAAATGAGCTTCGCCCAGAAGGGCGGCGAGCTCATCCGCCGGACGAGCCGCGAGGCGGGCGACGACGAATACATCCGCACCAAGCGCGGCGTGAGCGAGCGCATCACGCGGCTGCTGGATGACGAGGGCGTGCGCTACGACGACATTGACCGCTCGCTGAGTGCGATCATCCACAACCACGGACAGGAAAACTTCGCGGCGGCGAAGCGCGTGGAGCTGCTGCTGGACGACATGCTGACAAACGGCTATACGGATATCCACGGGCAGCACATTGCACCGAACGAAGAATACATTGCAGCAAAGAAAGCCATCCCCGGCGCAGACATGAGCGAGCGGACACACGAAGAGCTCCCGATCTATGACATGCCGGAGGGGCGGAACGGAGGAATTGACAATGCAGGACAAGAAACACGGAACGATGCCGCGGGGGCTGAGCTTGCCGACGCTGCCGAAAGAGGCGCATCAGGTGAGGACAACGCAGCGCGTGCACTATCTGATGGAGCTGCCGAACGGGGAGAGCGCCGGGGTAACGGAAGAGAATCTGAGCGCATTCCTCGAGAAGTACGGAACGTCGGCGGAGAAGACGGAAACGCGCTGACGGTACAACAGCGGCTTGCGGCATCCGGTATCTCACAATTCATCAGCCCGCGGGAGGCCAACGTGCCGAACGGCGCAAGCGGCGATAACACCGTCACCATCTTTGACGAGGCGGACTGGGACCAGGAGCTTATCGGCGCGGCGGACTGGGCAAAGTCCAAGGGCGTGAAGAAGGTAACGGCGCTGCTCGGTGTCATCAAGGTTGAAAAGGACGGGAAAACCGGCAGAATTTTCGGCGCGTTCAACGCCGACACGGGCGAAATTTTCGTCAATGCCGGTTCAGTGCAGCGCAGCGTGAGCGAGACGATCGAGCATGAAACAGCGCATTATCTGGCCGAAGTGGCGAGGCGCGAGAACGTCAGGACATTTATGCGCGACGTTCAGAGCCGGTACAGCAGCGAAGAGTGGGGCAAGGTGTACGATGCCTACTTTGACCGCTATGCAGCGCTGACGGGCGACTACGCGGGAATGAGCGAGAGCGATATCGAGCTCTATGTGTGGGAAGAGATCATGGGCGACGCCTATGCCGAGATCGACCAGTATGACGAAAAGGCGAGCCGATTCAACCGAGAGGCCGAAAGCGCACTGTCGCAGAGCGGACAGGAAAGTGAAAGTGTCTTACAGAGCGAACGCACGCCGGGCGCGGCGGAACAGAGCCGCGAGACCGCGGCGGCGACAGAACGCAGGAGAGGGCCGCCTGAGCGCTTTGAGTACATCGGCGGCGAAGTCGACAGCAAGACCGTACACGACGGCATCCAGGCCGTGACCGAGATGGAGCCGGTCGCCGAAGTCAGCGGCGAGGAATTCAAAAAGGGTGAAAAGGACCTTATCACGCAGGTCACGGAGTTTTTTGACAGGCTGGGCAACGAGGTCTACAATCCGCAGCTCGGCGACGTAATGCTGACGCGCCGCGGTGCAAAGAGCGACATCGCCCACGGAATCGGCAGAAAAAAAGCCGCTGCTTTCGCAGCGGTTCCGGATATCTTAAAAAACGGTCGCGTGATCGACTATCAAGTGGACTGGAAAGGGCGCAATTATGACACGGCGGTCGTCGCCGCGCCGATCACCATTGCAGGCGAGCCGTATATGGCGGGCGTGGTGCTGACGCGCACGGACAGCGAGAACCGCTTCTACGTGCACGAGGTCTTAACGGAAAAAGGAACAGCGCCGTTCAAGACCGGAGAATCGCCCGCAAGGGGCGTCGATACCGGCGGCGATGTTCCTTCTGTGTTCAGTTTACTGGACCAGGTGCGCAATGTCAAGAGAAATGCGGCGGAAACCGTCGACAGCGGCGAAGAAAACAAGGCATCGGCGCCGCTCCGCAATGTCGGCATTGAAACTGCCGAGCCGGTGGCACGCGCCGATGGCCTTGCAGACGCGAGCGTATCACAGAGCGAGAGCAATGTCAAGGCGGAGGCGCCAAGTGAGGAAATTAAAAAAGCAGGAGACCTTTCGGACGGAATTGGCTACGAGGCCGAGCGCCCGAAAGACTACCGCTCAAGCGATACTGTATCAGGCGGCGGTGAGAATGTCAAGCCGGAGGGACGTTTCTCGGCAGGTGACGATGCGGCTTTGCAGCGCAGGCGCGACAGGGTGGATGCCGAGCTCGACAGAACGGTCGACAAAAACGATCCGGCCGCACAGAACGACGCGGCGGAACAGCTGAACCGGAGCCGCAGGGACATCGCCGACGCAGAGCTTGCGGACGCGGAGATCGCCGGGCAGGAATGGTCCTATGAAAAGGCGGAGCAGGACGGCAAGCGCGGGGACTACGCATCGATCCCTGCGGAGTGGAAAACGAAGCTCGAGCGCGCACGGACGGCGGCAACGAACAACATCAAGCCATCCGGCTTCGACAGCTACGATGCCTATCTCAATGCACTGGACAAGCAGCGCGCGGCGGATCGGGCCGAGCGGCTGCGCGTCAAGAGCCGGGACGAATTCAAGGGCACAAAAGCACTCGACGAGTTGGGCGTGAAAATTGCGAACAGCGCAGGCATCTACCACAACGCAGAACAACTCATTGCCAACGACAAGGCGGCAAAAAGCATTCAGAACGCAACGAAGCGCGCCGAGCAGCGCTTGGGCGCGACGCGGCAGGAAAAGACCATCGCGCGAGACATTGCAAACGGCGAGCGCTCGATGGCAGATATCCCTCACAGCGTGAAAAAGTCGCGCGTGCTTGAGCTCGTGGACTATTACACGGCACAAAAGGCGACGAAGACGGGGCTTTTGCAGCAGCAGCGCATCGAGATCAATGACGCGCTGCGCGAGCAGGCGCGCGAGCTCATCGGCACAGAAGCGCCGGAGATCAACCGAAAGGGCCTGAACAAGCTCTTCGACCCAAGTAAAGGACTTGTGCTTTATCATCGCACGCCGCAGCGTATTATGCGTGCGCTCTTCGGCTGGAAGCAGGGCCAGCAGATCAACGAGGCTGTCTTTGAGCCGGTCTACGAGAACGAGCAGGAGCGCAAGCGCTTTATCAACCGCATGTTTGACGAAGTGCGCGCCTTCGAGGGTGCGGACGGTAAGAAAAGCGCGCTGAACAAGGACGAGAGTGCCTTTGCGCAAAGGCTGAAAGAGGGCCGCACTGTCGAAGAGCTGGTTGAAAAGTCCGGCGCGGCGGAGAGCATCAGAGCGGCGGCGGAAAACCTGAAAAACGGCGCAGAGATGAAAGATGCCGCTCGGGAATTTAGTCTTGACGAAGGCTCGCGCGATCTGGCGCGGCAATATGCCGACTGGCTGCAAACGCAGGACGACTACGCGGCGGCAAAGAACGTCGACCGCACGAAGGTCGAGAACGCGATCGAGAAGTACACCAAACTCTATGACAAGCTCTACGCCGCGATCAACGACTTTCTTGTGGCGCACGGGTACGAGCCCATCGGTTTCATCAAAGGCTACGCGCCGCACTTCCAAGCAAAGGAAACGAACGACAAGCTCGAAAACGCGCTCAAGGTGATCGGCGTCGATCTCGGCTCCGGCGTGGGCAAACTGCCGACGAGCATCGCAGGTCTGACGAAATCCTTCAAGCCGAACAAGCGGTACAATCCGTTCTTTCAGCACCGCAGAGGAAACGAGACGGACTACGATATCATCAAGGGCTTCGAGACATACGTGGATTATGCGAGCGACGTGCTCTACCACACGGACGACATCATGCGCGTGCGTCAGATGGCAAACTACCTGAGATCGACATTTGCACCGGAAGAAATGAAGGCGGACATCGACCAAATGGAGGCCATGCGCTACGCTCCGGCGGATGTGAAGGAAGAATACTTGCGCGATAAAAAGAAGATCACGGGTGATACCTTCCTGAGCTATGAGGACCTGACAAACCTGATGGAACAGTATACGGATGAGAAGTACCGCAGCATCGAGGACGCGACCGAATTCAGCGACCTTGTTTCGTGGATGGATGACTACGCGAACAAGCTCGCGGGCAAGCAGCTCTTCGAGGACCGCGCAATGGAGCGCGAAGTCGGGCGCGAAGCGCTGAACGGCGCGAAGAAGCTCAACCGCATGTTCGCCCGCGCGAACGTGGCAGGAAACCTCTCGTCGGCACTGAACCAGACGGCGCAGCTGCCGATGATCGCAACCGAACTCGGTCAAAAATATACGTGGCGCGCTGTGGGCGACATCCTGAGAGGGAAGACGACCGGCATGAGCGCATTCCGCGGGGAGAGCGACTTCCTGACGGAGAAGAGCGGCATTGACTACATCCAGAGCACCAAGGGTGAAAAGGCGATAGAAAAGCTATTCAGCCCGCTGGAAAAGGTCGATACCCTCGTCAGCACGATCGCAGTGCGCGGCAAATACCGCATGGAGTTAGACGCCGGCAAGAGCCCGAAAGAGGCGATGAAAGCGGCGGACCGCTGGGCGCGTGATATCATGGGTACGCGCTCGAAAGGCTCGGCACCGCTGACGTTCCAGTCGAAAAACCTTATCGCACAAATGCTGAACATGTTCCAGGTCGAGGCGGCGAACACATTCGAGCACGTCACGCAGGACCGGCTCGGCCCCGGCTTCAAGGAAATGGCCGCGAAGATCGGCAAGGATAAGGCCCAAAAAAAGCTCGCAAGCGACGCCATTGCCTATATGCTGCTCGCCTTCCTGCTCAACCGACTGGACGAGGACGCCTACGGCGGAACACCGGTGCCGTTTGACGTTCTCGGCATGGGACTGAACGCTGCTGCATCCGCCAACGGACTGACATCGAGCGATATGCTCAAGATGATTACGGACGACGTGACGGAAAACTTCTTCGGCGAGCGCCTTTTCGACACCGACCCGAACGACAAGAACGACGAGCTCGACCTTTGGTCGGCGGCGGAAGATACGCTATACAACATCAGCAACGATGTACCGTATGTGCGCAACGTGGCGGGCCTGCTGGGTCTCGGCGATGAAACACTACCGATGCCGGACGTGTGGGGCACACTGACGGGTATGGGCAAAACGCTCAAAAAGCAGGCAACCGGGAAATTCGACAGTCCGGGCGACTTTTGGAGCGAGGTCGGCCGCCAGTTAATGGGCCTCGTGGGCGACACGCTTCCGGGCGGCCGACAGGCCGAGAAAACCGCGCAGGGCTTTGAAGCGCTGGCGCGCGGCGGGTCCTATCAGGGCACAGGCGGCAGCAAGCGCCTACAATATCCGGTGGAGCCGCTGCTGGAAGATCCGTTCGAGGCGCTGCGCGCCGGGCTCTTCGGAAAGAATTCGCTGAACGAATCGCGTGCATATTGGGCAGCGGGCGGAAATGCGCTGAGTGTATCGCAGACGACGCTCTACCAGGAGCTCGTCGACAGCGGCATGAGCCGCAAGAAAGCATACGAGACCATCAGAGACTTCAACGACGCGACGGCCGATCTGGAAGCCGACAAGGACGAGAACGGCAATCCCGTCAGCGGAAGCAAGAAAGAAAAGGTCGTCGAGGCGATCAACAAGCTGCCGCTGAGCCGGAAGCAGAAAAACTTGCTCTATCTCAGCAGAGGGTACAGCGAGAAGGATCTGAACAGCTTGCCGTGGAACTGAAAATGATGAAGGGCGGGGCCGTGAGGCCTCGCCCTTTTGTCCGAAAACGGCTACAACTGGCCGTAACTGGCCGTAACTGGCCGTAACTGGCAACAACTGGCAAAAGAAATGTTCGCAAAATGTTGACTTTTTGAAACAATCGCATATAATAACAGTACAGAGCGGGACCCATGGGCGACGCTCTGCTGACAAGAACAATACCCGGTCGCCAGTTCTTGCCGCCACCAAAGAGGAAAACCTCTGCCTTAAGTGAGGAGCTAAAAAAGAGGAGAACCCCTACCTTGAGTGGGGAGCCAAAAAAGAGGAGAGCCTCTGCCTTAAGTGAGGAGCTAAAAAGCGGGTCAACGCAAGTTGCCCCGCTTTTTTACAGAAAGAGATTGCCATGGAAAAGCTGAGAATATATAGAATCAGAGACGGATTTATCGAATTTCTGCACGAAAAGGACCACCGCGTGCAGTTTAATAAAAGGGAACGCCGCCCCTACATCGGCGTTGTTCTGGAAATCAACGGGCACAAATACTTCGTCCCGATGGAATCGCCGAAGCCGAACCACGAAAAACTGAAAAGCAATGTACATATTATGCGCATTGACGGCGGGAAATATGGCATTCTCGGATTCAACAATATGGTTCCGGCGAAAGACTTTTTCCTCGTCCCGTTCGATATCGAAAAAGAGCCAGACGAGCGCTACAAGAACCTGCTGCGGAATCAACTGGAATTCTGCAACGACCACAAAGAGGACGTATACCGGCACGCGAGAAAGACATACGACGGCGCAACAGGCGGGCGCAATCCGTTTCTCACAAGGGTGTGCTGCGACTTCAAATTGCTCGAACGGGAATATGTAAAATATTACTTCAAGACAACGGAACAGTAAAGGGCGGGGCCGTGAGGCCTCGCCCTTTTGCTTTTCGGCGGTTCAATTAAGGTCATGCGCAACTGCATCAAGATAACCCTCCCAATTTTCAAACATGGCAACGTGCAAAGAGCCTCCGTCATCAAACGGCTCTGCAAATACATAGTCATCGTCCATGCAGGCGCTACCACTCATTATGCCGGCATGGAGATCGCTCATTGCTGCGGAATATCCGTCACAAAAACCGTGAGACGAATAGTAAGAATACGACGACATGGCATCATTGCAAAGCTCGCGGTTCTGGTCGCGCAAAGCAAATATTTGCTTTTCTTGCTGCTCCGCACGCGCGCCCATGGCATCTATCTGTGCAGACAACTCGTCAATTTTAGACTGAGATTCCAAAAGAAGCACGCCGCAGGCGCAGAGGAGAAGCAAGCTCACAGTCATCACAGCGACGGTCACCTTCGGAGAGCCGAATTTCTTCCCGACGGGCGCAAAGCCACAGTCACAGGTCTCGCCGCTGCGGACGAGAGAACCGCAGCGAGGGCAAGTATACCACGTTTCGGGCTGTTCGACCGACACCTTACCAGATATCCGAGTAACGGCAGAGGATATCCATTGAAAGACGAGGGATGCAAGGCTGACAAGTACAGGGATAATGTAGACGGCAACGGAAATATAAAAGAGAATCGATGACGCACAAAGGCCGCGAGAAATGGCACGCGGAAACGCGACAATTGTGAGAATAGGCAAGGCAATGACGCCTATCGATGGGAACAGACAGAATAGAAGTGTAGCAATAAACGTTGCATACCAGGGGAGATCAAGAACGAAAATAGGGGCGTAGACGATTGCGCAAAGGAGCATATAGAAAACGCCATACCCGAAGAAACCGAGAGAATTCACAAGAAAGTTTTTCAGTTTTTCAAACATGATAGCAACCTCCATAGTAAAATGCGCTGGGTCCGCTATCACCATATAGGAGTTTTCACAATTTGTCAAATGCGGACGGAAATGAATTCCAAGGGCAGGGAGTGGATATCCGTGCTGGGGATAACCTCGATTGAATCAAAGATGAGCTTAATTAAAATAAGCCATGAGAAAAAAACCTCTTGACAAATGTGTTCCACGTTAATGTATTATATACGTGGATACAGAAAAGGAGGTGAGGATGTGTCCCCGAAGGGCAGACCAACAGACGATCCGAAGACCTTGAGCACACGAATCCGGTTGTCAGAGGAAGATGTTCAGCGCCTCGAGCATTGCGCAGAAAAGACAGGCATGACTAAATCCGAGATTATCCGGCTCGGCATCAGAGAGGTCTACGAGAATCTAAAAAAATAACGAAAACGCCCCGACTTTCGACGGAGGAGCGTTTTCGTTACAACCACACAGAGGAAACCTCTGCGAAGCAAATCTATTATATGCTCCGCAGCGGTTCCTCGTCAAGAAAATTTTGAGGAGGAAACTATGCAATCATCAAAGACCATGGACCAGCAGATCCTCGAGAAGTTCGCACTGCTGACGGAAGAGAACCAAATGCAGATCATCGCGGCGCTGACGCTGATGTTATCGGGAGGCGCAGCATGAACGAATTGACGGTATTTCAGAATCCCGAATTCGGGGAGTTCCGCACGACAGAACGTGACGGCGAAACATGGTTTTGCCTTTCGGATATTTGCCGCCCGCTTGAATTGAGAAGCTCAGCGGTTAAGGGAAGGCTGAAAAACGATGGGGTCATTACTATTGACCACACCGATAACATCGGCAGGGCGCAGAAAATGCTCTTCATCGACGAAGGCAACCTGTACCGCGCCATCTTCCAAAGCCGCAAGCCAGAGGCCGAGCGCTTCATGGACTGGGTGACAGAAGAAGTCCTTCCAGCGATCCGCAAGACGGGCAGCTATCAGGCAAAGCCCATGAGCATTGCCGAGAACCTTGCCGCGCAGGCGCAGCTGCTCGTGGAGCAGGAAAAGCGCATTGCGCGCATCGAGCAGCGCGTCGATCACGCGCTGACGGCCATCGCCCGCCCGCAGGCCGACAACTGGGTCGAGGATATGAAGAACAGCATCCGCGCCTACTGCGAGGCAAAGGGACTGACGGACGCGGCGGGACGCGGGCGGCTCTACGCGGCGCTTGACAGCGAGGCAAACTGCAACACCGACCGCAGGCTGAGCGAGCTACGCAGACGGCAAAAGAAGGCCGGAGTGCGGTACAAGGAATACATGGCGCTCACGAAGCTGGACGCCATCGCGGCAGACAAGCAGCTGCGCGTGGCGTTTGAGGGCATTGTGGCGCGGGAGACGGCGAGGGCTGCGAAGTGAATACATGGAAAGAGAGCACCGAGGAAACGGTGCTCTCTTTATGGTTAAATGAGGTAAGGGCCGCCGTATATCAATTAACCATTTTGCCTCAAATAGGGAAACTATCGTCCAGAGCCAGTAAGACGATAAGAATTCGTATAGACCCACAGCAATTCCTCTTTCACGCACTATTTCAACAGAAGATAGGGACACCATATCGAAAAAACAGCGGTTTGTCAAATTGCGTGGATGTGCAAAATTTTTCTTCCCTTTTCGAAGGCTATGCAGTATAATGAACCAATAGTCAGTTTGATGACGAGGAAGATTTGTTACTAACGGATTAGAACTGTCAATAATGCTGGATTCGAAAAATCGCAAAAAACAAGGAAAATCGACCCTGTTTCAATGAAGGATGTACGAATTACGCAAAGAATGAGAACTGAGCTTAATATTTCATTATTTTGTCTGCCTCACAGCAGACGCGAAGAAAGGAATGGATCATATGGCTGAGGAAGTCAAGACTGCCGCCGCTGAGGGCGAATCCGGCAGCAAAAATTTTATCGACGCCTTCATCGAAGAAGACATCGCGGAGGGTGGGCGCTTCCAGGGCCAGCAGGTCCACACCCGTTTTCCGCCGGAGCCGAACGGCTATCTGCACATCGGCCACTGCAAGGCGCTGACCATCGACTTTGGCACCGCTGAGCGCTTCGGCGGCCTTTGCAACCTGCGCATGGACGACACGAACCCCACGAAGGAGGACGTCGAATTTGTCGACGCCATCAAAGAGGACATCCACTGGCTGGGCTTCGACTGGGGCGACCGTTTCTTCTACGGCAGCGACTATTTTGAAAAGGACTACGAGTACGCTGTCGAGCTCATCAAAAAGGGCCTTGCCTACGTCTGCGACCTGACGCCCGAGCAGGCGAGAGAGTACCGCGGCGACATCGGCAAGCCCGCTATCTCCCCGTACCGTGACCGCGATGTAGAGGAGAACCTCGACCTCTTTGAGCGCATGAAAAACGGCGAGTTCCCCGAGGGCAGCCGCACGCTGCGCGCAAAGATCGACTTAGCCTCCGGCAACTTCAACATGCGCGACCCTGTTATTTACCGCATCCGCTACATGCACCATCACCGTCAGGGCGACAAGTGGTGCATCTACCCGATGTACGACTTTGCGCACCCCATTCAGGACGCGCTCGAGGGCATCACGCACTCGCTCTGCTCGCTCGAATTCGAGGCGCACCGCCCGCTCTACGACTGGGTGGTGAACAACGTTTCCGTGCCCAATAAGCCGCGCCAGATCGAGTTTGCCCGCCTTGGCATCGATCACACGGTCATGTCGAAGCGCAAGCTCAGAAAACTCGTCGAGGAGGGCATCGTCTCCGGCTGGGACGATCCGCGTATGCCGACGCTGTGCGGCCTGCGCCGCCGCGGCTTCACGCCTGCGTCCATCCGCAACTTCTGCGACCGCATCGGCGTTGCCAAGAGCGCGAGCGTGGTCGAATACAGCTTCCTTGAGCACTGCCTGCGCGAGGACCTCAACGAGAAGGCTGAGCGCACGATGGGCGTGCTGCATCCGGTGAAGCTCGTCATCACGAACTATCCCGAGGGCAAGAGCGAGACCGTCACGGTCGAGAATAACCCGACCGACCCTGCGTCCGGCACGCATGAGATCACGTTCTCCCGCGAGTGCTGGATCGAGGCCGACGACTTCATGGAAGTCCCCGTGCCCAAGTACAAGCGCCTGACGCCGAACGGCCCCGAGTGCCGCCTCAAGGGCGCGTACCTCATCACCTGCACGGGCTGCAAGAAGGATGAAAACGGCAATGTCGTCGAGGTCTACGCCGAGTACGACCCGAACTCGCCGGGCGGCGATCCCGCCGACGGCCGCAAGGTCAAGGGCGCGACGATCCACTGGGTCGACGCCGCGACCGCGCTGGACGCCGAGGTGCGTGTTTACAGCGAGCTGTTCAGCGACCCCGCACCTGACGGCGCGGACAAGGATTTCCTTGCCTGCATGAACCCCGATTCGCTCGAGGTGCTGAGTGGCTGCAAGGTCGAGCCGCGCATGCGCGACATCGCTGCGGCGTACGACAAGACCGAAAAGAAGGGCAAGACCGCGCCGAGCTTCCAGTTCATGCGCCTTGGGTATTTCTGCCTTGACAACAAGGATTGCTCCGAGGATCATCTGGTGTTCAACCGGTCGGTTACTCTTAAAGATAGTTTTAAAAAGTAATCATTGAAATGTTCCCCCTGCAAGCAGGGGAGCGCGGATAAAAGGGGACCTTCTCTCACGTGAGAGAAGGTCCCCTTTTGAACCCCTAAGAGAACGGCAGGGGCGTTTCGATTTCGCCCCTGCACCCCTAACGACCAAAAGGGAGGGGCAAGGCCCCTCCTTTTTGGATTATCCACCCCGCTGTTGCTTCTGACGGCGCAGCATTGCTTCGCTCGCCGCTTTGGGCTGCTCCTTTTTTAGTCCTCTGCTGTGATATAGATTTCTTCGGCTTTTTGCTGGGCGGAGATGAGAATATCTTTGGCATCACCCAAATTCTGTTTTTCCAGCTTTTCCAGTGCGTCTGTGATTGCATTGAACAGCAAAGAATACATTTTATCGTAATTTGCCATGTTGTCCATCACCTTTCTTTTGATGTTCTCTTATTGTAAAGTGATATCACTTAGAAGTCAATAGACTGCATACTTTTCTGAACGAAAACCATACAATAAGCTAAAGATCAAGCAGGAGGCTGTGTATGGCAACGAACAAACGGGTATTTACACTTCGTTTATCCGACGAGGTGTTTGACAAAATCGGCGTGCTGGCCACAAGAGAGCATCGCTCCATGACAAATTACATCGAATACGTTTTGCTCAAGCATATCAATGACATCGAGGCAGAACAAGGCGAGATCAAAGAAGAAAACGACCGCTGACGCGGCCGTTTTTGTCGTTATGCGGCGAGCGCAGCAATGTCGCCCGCACGCAGTCTGCCGCCGTGCTACCGTCACTCGCGCCTCACGGAGTAAGGCGCGGTTGCGACTGGTAACGAATCGCAGGGATTCATGGCGAAGCCATGTACACAGCACCCGATTCGGCAAGCGTTGCAGTTCTTCAAGCTGCAAACTCGCAATGTGCGGGGTCGAGGGGGAAGGCCCCTCGTCCTTTCTCTCGGGGGTTGCAAAGGGGGATACTCTCTTTCGAGAAAGAGAGTATCCCCCTTTTACGCACTCCTGCGCGGCGCAGGAAATCCCCCCGCGCCTGCGCGGAACAATTTGCAAATGGTTTTGTTAAACCGTTTCCAGAATCTCGCGCGCGACATAAACACCGCTCGCCGATGCGTGCGACAGCGAATGCGTAATGCCGCTGCCGTCGCCGATGACATAGAGCCCCTTGTACGGCGTTTCAAGGTGCTCGTCGAGCGCGACCTCCATGTTGTAGAACTTGACCTCCACGCCGTAGAGCAGCGTATCGTCGTTCGCCGTGCCCGGCGCGATCTTGTCGAGCGCGTAGATCATTTCGATGATGCCGTCCAGAATGCGCTTGGGCAGCACGAGGCTCAGATCACCCGGCGTTGCTGCGAGCGTCGGCGTGACGAGGCCTTCTTCGATGCGCTTGACCGTGCTGCGGCGGCCGCGGACGAGATCGCCGAAGCGCTGGACGATGACGCCGCCGCCGAGCATGTTGGACAGGCGCGCGATGGACTCGCCGTAGCCGTTGGAATCCTTGAACGGCTCGGAGAAGTGCTTGGCGACGAGAAGCGCGAAGTTCGTGTTCTCGGTCTGGAGGGACTTATCCTCATAGCTGTGGCCGTTGACCGTGACGATGCCGTTCGTGTTCTCGTTGACGACGATGCCGTTGGGGTTCATGCAGAACGTGCGGACGTTGTCCTCGAACTTTTCCGTGCGGTAGACGATCTTGCTCTCGTAGAGCTCGTCAGTCAGGTGGGAGAAGACAACGGCGGGGATCTCGACGCGCACACCGATATCGACGCGGTTCGACTTCGTGGGGATCTTGAGCTCCTGGCACACGCCCTCCATCCACTTGCTGCCGACGCGGCCGACGGAGACGATGCACTTGTCGCAGGTGTAGTCCGTCTCGCCGACGGTGACGCGGTAGCCGTCGCCCTCGCGGGCGATGGTGGTGACGGGGGAGTCGAAGTAGAAGTCGACCTTGTCCTTGAGCAGGTCATAGAGGTTCGAGAGCACGACGAGGTTCACGTCCGTGCCGAGGTGGCGCACGGAGGCGTCGAGCAGATTCAGCTTATTCTGGATGCAGAGCTTTTTGAACTTCGTGCCGGCGGTGGAGTAGAGCTTCGTGCCCTCGCCGCCGTAGGCCATGTTGATCTCGTCGACATAGTGCATGAGGTCGAGCGCCTGCTTTTTGCCGATGTACTCGTGCAGCGTGCCGCCGAAGTCGTTGGTGATGTTGTATTTGCCGTCGGAAAATGCGCCCGCGCCGCCGAAACCGCTCATGATCGAGCAGCTCTTGCAGCGGATGCAGGATTTGACCTTGTCGCCGTCGATGGGGCAGTGGCGCTTTTCAAGGCTGTGACCGGCCTCGAACACGGCGACGCGCAGGTCACTGCGATCCTTTGTCAGCTCGTAGGCGGAGAAGATGCCGCCGGGACCGCCGCCAATGATGATGACGTTGTAATGCATGGAAGAAACCTCCGTTTGATCCGGATTTGCCGGAGGAGCATCCCACCGGCGCAAAAATACATACTATATTGTAATAAAATGGCGGATAAAGTCAAGAGAAGAAACGGAAAAAGGAGCGGAAACATTTCCGCTCCCTTTTGTCTGAGTCTACATATTCTTCTTGATGCTCTTGATGGCGTTTTTTTCAAGGCGCGAGACCTGCGCCTGCGAGATGCCGATCTCACTCGAGACCTCCATCTGCGTCTTGCCGTCGGAGTAGCGCAGGGCGAGGATCTGGCGCTCGCGCTCGCTCAGGCGCGCCATGGCCTCCTTGAGCGCGATCTGCTCGAGCCAGTCCTCGTCGGTGTTCTTGTTGTCGCGCACCTGATCCATGACGCACACAGCGTCGCCGCCGTCGGAGTAGATGGGCTCAAAGAGCGACACGGGGTCGCATACGGCGTCCATGGCGAAGACGACCTCCTCGCGCCGGATGCCGAGCTCGTGCGCGATCTGCTCGACTGTGGGCTCGCGCTGCTGCTCGCGCTGGAGCTTTTCACGCGCCTGTAAGACGCGGTAGGCCGTGTCGCGCATCGAGCGGCTGACGCGAATGGAGCTGTTGTCGCGCAGATACCGCCGGATCTCACCGATGATCATCGGCACGCCGTAGGTGGAAAAACGAACATTCTGCGAAGTGTCGAAGTTGTCGATGGCCTTTAGTAGCCCCACGCAGCCGACCTGAAAGAGGTCGTCCGCGTTTTCCCCTCGGCCGGAAAAGCGCTGGATGACCGACAGCACCAGCCGCAGATTGCCCTCGACGAGCTTTTCGCGCGCGGCTGCGTCGCCGTCCTTTGCGCGATGAAGCAGCGCGTCCGTCTCCGCGGCGGTCAGCGTCGGCAGCTTCGTCGTGTTCACGCCGCAGATCTCCACCTTGCCAAGCATAAAAAGAATCCCCGCCTCCCATGCGTAGTGCTTTCAGTATGTCCGCACGCGGCGGAAACATACGGAACGGGAAGCGGGGATATTTTTTATCGTTCGGCGCGCTTCGATGGACTTTGCGCCCTCAAACGGTTCTCACGCAAGAAGACCGATACAGAATGCAATGATCGCAGCGTTGAAGAAGTCGTTGAAGAGGCCGCCGACCATCGGGATGACGAAGTAGGCCGAGGGAGAGGGACCGTAGCGGCGAGAAACGGCCTGCATGTTGGCCATGGCGTTGGACGTGGCGCCCATGCCGAAGCCGATGAAGCCGGCGGTGATCATCGCGGCGTCGTAATCGCGGCCCATGACCGGGAAGACGACCAGCAGCGAGAAGACGACCATCAGCAGCACCTCGGCGGCGAGGGCGGCGATCATCGGCAGCGCCAGATCGACGAGCTGCCAGAGCTTGAGGCCCGAGAGCGCCATCGAGAGGAAGATCGCGAGGAACATGTTGCCCATCGTGCTGATCTCGGCGGCGGGGAACTCCATGATCTTGAAGTGGTCGATCACGTTGCGGATGACGACGGCCACGAGCATCGAACCAATGTAAATGGGGAAGCTGAAGCCGCAGAGGTTCGTGAGCAGAACGCTGACGACGTTGCCGACGCCGGCGCAGAACATCAGCAGCAGGAAACCGTAGACAAAGTTATTGGCGTGGGTGTTGTAATGCGTGTCGTCGACATCCTCTTCCACCGTCTGCTCTGCGAGCTCGTCGCGCAGGTGGTTCTTGACGATGAGCTTGCGGGCGATCGGGCCGCCGAGGAGCGAGCCGAAGATGAGGCCGAACGTCGCCGCCGCGACGGCGACCGTCGTGCCGCCGATGGCACCGGCCGCGTCAAGGTCAGGACCAATACCCGCCGCCGTGCCGGGGCCGCCAATCATCGCAATAGAGCCGCAGGCGAGACCGTAGAGCGGATCTTTGCCCATCAGCGCCATCACGCCGCTGCCGACGACATTCTGCAAAATGATCATCACAACGCTCAAAATAAGGAGCATGATGACGGATTTGCCGCTCTTGAGCAGCATCGGAATGCTGACGGTGAAGCCGACGGTCGTAAAGAAGAAGATCATAAAGACCGTTTGCAGCGTGTCGTCAAAGGTGATGACCGCCGTGCCCGTGGCATAGAGGATGGTGTTGAAGATCGCGAAGCACAGACCGCCGACCAGGGGAGCGGGGATGCAGAAGCGGCTGAACACGGGGATCTTCTTCGTCAGCACCAGACCGAGGGCGTACATGGCGGCGCCAAGCGCGAGGGCATGGTACATATTGAGCTGAATCTCTGTCATGTGGGGGAACCTCCGTAGAAAAAATTTTCTCTCAGGCATAGCCCGGAGAGAAGTCGCGGGAAATGCGAGGGATAGGACTTCCTGTTCCGGAAATACAATGAAAGGGAACAGGAGGGGATGCGCATGAACTGCCGCTTTGCCGACTTCCGCTGCAAGGAGGTCATCAACATCTGCGACGGCTGCCGCCTGGGCTATGTGGGCGACGTGGAATGCAGGCTGCCGGACGGGCAGATCACCGCACTCATCATTCCCGGGCCGTACCGCTTTTTTGGGCTGTTCGGCCGGGGAGAGGAATACTGCATCCCATGGGAGTGTATCAAGCAGATCGGGGACGATATCATTCTCATTGACAAGCCCTTTCCGCGCCAGGAGATCCCGCGCAGAGAGCACCGCACGCGCCGCCGCCGGTACTGAAAAGGGCGGCGGACGAAAAGTCCCCCAATAGCAGACCTACCATATTATAAGGATTTTCGACATTTTTGCAAGCCTAAATTTTAGAAAGACGTTATTAAAAAAGGAAAATGACAACTTCTGGGTGCAAAAGCGCGGGAAAACGACGCGGGAAAGGCGGCAAAAGGAAAAGAAAGCGGGAAAAACACAGGATTTTTCAAAAAGTGCTTGCAATTTTGAAAACAGCGGGGTATAATACCCGGGTATTCCGCATGGAGACCGGACTTCTTGTCTGTGCCATCAGGTTGGCAGGAGGGATGAAGGCTCCAGAGGTAAAACTAAATTTGAAGGAGAAACTACAAGCAATGGCAAACGTCGTATCCATGAAAGCCCTGCTCGAAGCAGGCGTCCACTTCGGCCATCAGACCCGTCGCTGGAACCCCAAAATGGCTCCCTACATCTACACCGAGCGCAACGGCATCTACATCATCGACCTGCAGAAGACCGTCAAGAAGCTCGAGGAAGCCTACAACTTCGTCCGTTCCGTCTCTGAGAGCGGCCAGAACATCCTGTTCGTCGGCACGAAGAAGCAGGCGCAGGAGGCTATCAAGGAAGAGGCTTCCCGCTGCGGCGGCTACTATGTCAACGCTCGCTGGCTCGGCGGTATGATGACCAACTTCAAGACCATGCGTACCCGCGTGGACCGTCTCAACCAGCTCAAGACCATGCAGGCTGACGGCACGTTCGATATGCTTCCCAAGAAGGAAGTCATGAAGCACCTCGCCGAGATCGAGAAGCTCGAGAAGTACCTCGGCGGCGTGAAGGAAATGAAGAAGCTCCCCGGCGCGCTGTTCATCGTCGACACCCGCAAGGAGCGCAACGCCATCGCCGAGGCGCACAAGCTCGGCATCCCCGTCGTCGCCATCGCCGATACCAACTGCGATCCCGACGAGATCGACTACCCCATCCCCGGCAACGATGACGCCATCCGCGCCATCAAGCTCATCTCCTCCGTGATGGCCAACGCCATGATCGAGGGCAAGCAGGGCGAAGAGACCGAGGAGAAGGCCGAGGGCGAGGCTCAGGCCTGATTTTCCCAATCAAGCGAGAAAAGAACCTTACGGGGCGAGGCAAAGCCTCGCCCCGTCTCATTTTTACTACACTATTTTTCAGGAGGATATCAGAATGGCTATCACTGCTGCTGTTGTTAACGAGCTCCGCCAGGCCACCGGCTGCGGCCTGATGGACTGCAAGAAGGCCCTCATCGAGTGCGAGGGCGATATGGAAAAGGCCGTCATGTATCTGCGCGAAAAGGGCCTCGCCTCTCAGGCGAAGAAGGCCAGCCGCGTGGCTGCTGAGGGCATGGCTTACGCCACCGTCATCGACGGTGTCGGTGTTGTGGTCGAGGTCAACTGCGAGACCGACTTCGTCGCCAACGGCGAGCCGTTCAACAACTTTGTCAAGGGCGTGGCTGCTGTCGTCGCCAAGGAGAACCCCGCTGACGTCGACGCGCTCATGGGCTGCCCCTGGGTCACCGGCAACGGCACCGTCAAGGATGCGAAGGACGAGCTGTTCCTCGCCATCCGCGAGAACATGAGCATCCGTCGCTTCGCCCGCATCGCTGACGGCTTCTCCGTCCCCTATGTTCACATGAAGGGCAAGATCGGCGTTATCGTCAACCTGACCGTCGAGGGCTGCGACGCCACCGAGATCGGCAAGGACATCGCCATGCAGATCGCCGCGCTCAACCCCCGCTTCTGGGACAAGAGCCAGGTCACGCAGGACGTTCTGGACGAGGAGAAGGAAGTCATGCTCGGTCAGATGGCCAACGATCCGAAGATGGCGAACAAGCCCGATCAGGTCAAGGAAAAGATCGTCATGGGCAAGCTCAACAAGTTCTATGCCGAGAACTGCCTGCTCCAGCAGGCCTTCGTCAAGGACGGCGACGTCTCTGTCGAGCAGTATATGAACAACGCTGCCAAGGCGCTGGGCGGCAAGGTCAGCTTCAACACCGCCGTTCGCTTCGAGAAGGGCGAGGGCATCGAGAAGAAGCAGGAGAACTTTGCGGCTGAGATCGCTTCCATGGTCAACGGCAACAAGTAATTTCCAAATTACAAAATATGATGAAAAGAGGTTCGGCGAAGGCCGGACCTCTTTTTTGTTTCCGCGCGGCAGACAGAATTTTCTGCGAAATAAAAAATTTACAATTTCCTAAGGTGAATATTATTGTGCATATCTTGCATATTCATTTTGACTGGTGTATAATAGGCAATGCTAAGCAGCGGCGCAGTATCCTAGTCGGAGCTGCCGTTTCCTAAGAAGGGCCTAAAAATCCTTTAAAGGGCACAACTGTGAAGCCTTTGGTGCCTGCTTCTTACGCCCAGTTTGGGGTGGGTGCTGAAGGGAGGCGAAAGCGAAAGCTGCGCCTGCGGACTCCGGGCGACCCCTAATGGCATGGGGGAACCGACCCTGTTTCTGCGGAGACTCGTTGCTGTGCCGGAGCGGACTCCCGGTTTCGGGTATCGACTTCGGTACGGGACGGGATATGAACCTGCATTGCGGTGCTACCCGGCCTTTGTGCCGCGAACGCTGTGTGCAGCGTAGCCTGCCTTGCGTGGGGAATTCGGATAGGAGAACAACGTACAGACTCCGGCCAAGAGCGAAGTACGATCGCTCCTTGAAATTTTTCCTGCAAAAGAGGATAAGAAACGGCGTGACTCCGGGGTGGAAATCACCTAGGCTGTCGCAAGGGCAGCGAAAGGGTTACAGTGCGGACTAAGTGGCAATCGGGTACCTCGTCTGGTGACAACGGGGTGCAGCGCCTAAGGGGGAACCGCCTCCATCGGCAACGAGAGGTGCGCTGCGGGGAAAGCCAACCCGACCTATGCCGCAGGATTACCTTTTGCTGCTGCCGCTGATTAGCATGATTATGAAATAACTGTGGAGAAGAAAGTTTTGGAAAACGAAGAAGACCGAAAGCCGAAGAAAACGGAAAAGACGCCCAGCCACGTGCGCTGGGTCATCCGTGTGTTTCTGATCGCTGTGGCGCTTTCCGCCGCGATGAGCCTGTGCTCGGGCGCGCTGCTTGAGGATGCGGGGTATGTGGTGGCAACGCTGATCCTGCTGCTGTTCATTGCGCTGGGCATCCTGTTCGATATCATCGGCGTCGCCGTGACGGCGGCGAATCCCAAGCCGTTCAATTCGATGGCCGCGCACCGTGTCAAGGGCGCGAAGGAGGCGCTGTACCTCATCCGCAACGCGGAAAAGGTCGCCTCGTTCTGCAACGATGTGGTCGGTGACATCTGCGGCATCGTCAGCGGTTCGACCGCGACGGTCATCGTCGTGCTGCTGCAAAACAGCTTCGGCTGGCGCAGCATCGTCGTATCCACCGTGGTCACGGCGCTCATTTCCGGATTGACGATCGGCGGCAAGGCCATCGGCAAAAAGGTCGCCATGAAAAAGAGCAAGGATGTCATTTACCTGACAGCGAAGGTGCTGTCGGTGCTGCATCTTGTCAGATAAAGAAGGAAACCGTATTGATTCTTGAAACCATCCATGATCCCCGGGATATCAAGGCCCTGAACGACTCGCAAACGCAGCTTTTGTGTACGGAGCTGCGTGAATTTTTGCTGAAAAACGTGTCGAAAACGGGCGGGCATCTGGCCTCGAGCCTCGGCGCGGTCGAGCTGACAGTGGCCATCCACCGTGTGTTCGACACGTCGCGAGACCGGCTGGTGTTCGATGTGGGGCATCAGTGCTACACCCATAAAATTTTGACCGGCCGGCGCGAGCAGTTTTCGTCTCTGCGCCAGTACGGCGGTCTCTCGGGCTTTCCCAAGCCGCGCGAGAGCGGGCATGACGCCTTTATCGCGGGACATGCCTCCAACTCCGTCTCCGTCGCGCTCGGCATGGCGCGGGCGCGGACGCTGCAGCATCAGGATTATTCCGTACTGGCGCTGATTGGCGACGGCGCGCTCTCCGGCGGCCTCGCCTATGAGGGACTCAACAATGCGGGTGCGAGCGGCGAGCCGCTCATCGTGATTCTGAACGACAACGGCATGTCGATCGACGGCAATGTCGGCGCGGTGAGCGAGCATCTGGGACTTTTGCGCTCGAAGCCTGCGTACTATGAATTCAAAAAAGCCTATCGCGACCTGCTCGACCGCAATGCGGTCGGCCGCGCGGTGTATGATTTTAACCATCATCTGAAAACGAACGTCAAAAAGGCGCTGCTGCCGAATTCGACGATGTTCGAGGACATGGGCTTTACCTACCTCGGTCCTGTGAACGGGCACGACGTGGGGCAGCTCACCAACACGCTCAAATGGGCGAAGGACTTGAACTGCCCGGTTCTGGTGCATGTGCATACGAAAAAAGGCAAGGGCTACCTGCCCGCCGAGCGCGAGCCGGAGCGCTATCACGGCGTCGGCAAATTCGACCCGCGGATGGGCGTGCCGCGCGAGCATAAGCGAGATTTTTCCGCGGTGTTCGGCGACGAACTCTGTAAGCTCGCAAAAAATGACGAAACGATCTGCGCTATCACCGCCGCAATGCGCGACGGTACGGGCCTGCACGATTTTTCCGAGCAGTATCCCGCGCGCTTTTTTGACGTCGGCATCGCCGAGGGACATGCCGTGGCGATGGCCGCGGGCATGGCCAAGCAGGGGCTCACGCCGGTCGTGGCGATCTATTCGAGCTTTTTGCAGCGCGCCTACGACCAGCTCATCCACGACACGGCGCTCTCTGACCTGCACGTTGTCTTCGCGGTCGACCGCGCGGGTATGGTCGGCGCGGACGGGGAGACACATCACGGCATTTTCGATGCAACATTCCTCTCGGAAATCCCGAATATGACGGTGCTTTGCCCGTCGAACTTTGCAGAGCTGCGCACGATGCTTGACCGTGCGGTGAACGAGATCAAAGGCCCCGTCGCCATCCGCTATCCGCGCGGCGGCGAGGGAAATTATAAAGAAAACAGCGGGCGGCAGAATCTTGTCGTGCTGCGCGAGGGAGAGGACATCACCCTCTGCGCCTACGGCACGATGATCAACAATGTGCTTGGCGCGGCGGAGATTCTGCACAAGCAGGGCATTGAGGCGCGCGTTGTGAAGATCAACGCCATCTCGCCGCTCTATGACCGCGACATGCGCGAGGTCATCGGCAAAACCAAGGCGATGCTGGTCGCCGAGGAGTGCGCGGGCGTCGGCTGCATGGGCCAGCGTATGGCGGCCATTCTGGGCTGGAACAAAATTTCACCCGAGCGGCTGGAGCTGTGCAACCTCGGCAAGGCGTTTCCCGCGCAGGGAACAGTGGAGGAGCTGTACCGCGAGTTCGGACTGGACGCGGAGTCGCTGGCAAAAAAGGCTGCGGAGGTGCTGCAATGAGCAATAAAACAAGACTGGACGTGCTGCTCGTTGAACGCGGGCTGGAACAGACCCGCCAGCGCGCGCAGGCGATGATCATGAGCGGGCTCGTCTTTGTGGACGGGCAGCGCGTGGATAAGGCGGGCACCGCCGTGCCGAACGACGCGCAGATCGAGGTACGCGGCAACACGCTCCGATATGTGAGCCGCGGCGGCCTTAAGCTCGAAAAGGCGATGACGACGTTCGGCCTCAAGCTGGACGGCTGCGTCTGCGCCGATATCGGCGCGTCGACCGGCGGCTTTACCGACTGCATGCTGCAAAACGGAGCGACAAAGGTCTACGCCGTCGACGTCGGCTACGGCCAGCTCGATTGGAAGCTCCGCTCCGACGAGCGCGTTGTGTGCATGGAACGCACGAACGCGCGCTATCTCGACCGCGACCAGATTCCTGACGAGCTGGATTTTGCCAGCATCGACGTGTCGTTCATTTCGTTAAAATTGATTTTGCCCGCGGTGCACCGCGTCTTAAAAGAGGGTGGGCATGTCGCCTGCCTCATCAAGCCCCAGTTTGAGGCGGGACGCGAAAAGGTGGGGAAAAAGGGCGTCGTCCGCGACCCGGACGTACACCTTGAGGTGCTGGAAAACTTCCTGACACATGCAAAGGATTCTGGCTTTACAGTGCTTGATATCACATTCTCTCCTATTCGCGGACCCGAGGGAAACATCGAATACCTCGGGTATCTCGAAAGCGGCGATTGGGTGGAGAAGACGTTTGACCTCCAGGGTCTTGTGGAGCAGTCACACGCGGCGCTCGACCACGGGAAGGAGGGCGCGGGATGCTGAGAAAAGTCATCTTATGCCCGAATCCCTACCGCGACGCGCAGCTGCGCGTCGCGAAGGAGGCCAAGCGTGTGCTCGACGAGGTTGGCTGCCCAAATGTCGTGTGCCTGCCGTTTCGCAATCAGGAGCCGCCGGAGGGCTACGGGCTCAACATTGAGCCGCTTCAGCAGGAGATCCGCGGCGCGGATATGATCATCGCGTTCGGCGGCGACGGTACGATCCTGCACCTGTCTAAAACCGCCGCGCACCGCGACATTCCGGTGCTGGGCGTCAACCTCGGCAGCCTCGGCTTTATGGCCGAGCTCGAAAGCAAAGACCTTTCGCGTCTGCGCGATTTGTGTGACGGAAAGTATGAGATCGAGAGCCACATGATGCTCGATGTGAGCGTTCAGCGCGACGGGCGGGTCATTTACTCGAACCTTGCGCTCAATGAGGCGCTGATCGCGCGCGGCAATATCTCGCGCGTGATCCGGCTGCAAATCTTCACCGAGCAGGGAAAGCTCGTGGACGTGGCGGGCGACGGCGTCATCGTCGCGAGCCCGACGGGCTCGACGGCCTACTCGCTCTCGGCGGGCGGCCCTGTGGTCGAGCCGACGGCGCGGAACTTCATTGTTTCGCCCATCTGCGCGCATAGCGTGCATGCCAATGCCTACGTGCTCTCGCCCGAGCGGGTCATCACTGTGCAGACGGAAAAAAACAGCTACAAGCCCGTCCTTTTGAGCGTGGACGGCGGGCGCGCATTCTCACTGCGCAGCGGCGACAGTATTGAAGTGCGCCGCTCAAAATTCGACACCAAGCTCGTTCGACTGAGCAAACGCAGTTTCTGCGAGATCTTACAAAAGAAAATGTTGATGGGAGGAACCAGCAATGAAGAATGAAAGACAGGAAAAGATCCTTGCGATCATTGCCGCTTCGGCGATCGAGACGCAGGAGCAGTTGATCGACAGCCTGCGCAAGGAGGGGATCTCCTGCACGCAGGCGACCATCTCCCGCGATATCAAGCAGCTCCACTTAATTAAGGAGCCGACCGGCAACGGCACCTACCGCTACGCCGTTTCGACGCAGAAGATGCGCCTGAATCTGGCTGACCGCCTGCAGACCATCCTGCGCGAGAGCATCGTTTCGGTCGACTGCGCGCAGAACCTTGTTCTTATCAAGACGATGTCCGGTCTTGGCCCCGCGGCTGGTGCGGCGTTCGACGGGATGGATATTTCTGCCAAGGTCGGCACCGTCGCGGGTGACGACACGGTGCTGATCGTGATGCGCGAAAACGAGTCCGCCGCCGAGCTCTGCTCGGAGATCGAGGACATGCAGAGACAGCGCCAGACCAAGTAAGAACAAAATTTTGCAGGAGAATGAGCGATGCTTGAGCTTTTGCACATTGAAAATATCGCCATCATTGAGCGGGCGGACATTCTGTTCGGCCGCGGGTTCAACGCGCTCACCGGCGAGACCGGCGCGGGCAAATCCATCGTGATCGACGCGCTCGGTGCGGTGCTCGGCCAGCGCACGTCGCGCGAGCTCATCCGCACGGGCGCGGAGAAGGCGTTTGTCAGCGCGACGTTCAGCGCGGTCCCGGCAGATTTGCCGGGGCTCGCCGAAAACGGCTTTACGCCGGAGGAGGACGGAACGCTTTTATTGCAGCGCGAGCTGTACGGCGACGGCAAAAACGTCTGCCGCGTGGGCGGACGGCCGGTGACGGTCGCGCAGCTCAAGCGTATTGGCGCGAGCTTGCTCAATATCCACGGCCAGCACGACGGACAGCAGTTACTCGACGAAGAGCAGCACCTTGTCTACCTCGACCGCTTTGGCCGCGTGGAAAATGAGCTGGCAGCGTACTGTACGTGCTATGACGTGATGAAAGAGACGCGCCGCGCGATCGACGCGCTCAAGATGGACGAGGCCGAAAAAGCGCGCCGTGTCGACATGCTGCACCATCAGATCGGCGAGCTCGAGCGCGCGGACTTGCAGGAGGGGGAGGAGGAGACGCTCCTTGCCCGCCGCAATATTCTGCGCAACGGCGAAAAGTTCATTTCCGCCATCTCCGAGGCGGACGCCTGCCTGAACGGTGGGGACGCGGGCCTTGGCGCGGTGTCCGCTATCAAGGAGGCGGAGGATGCGCTGCGTTCGCTCCGCAGCCTCGGCGATGAATTCATCACGCTCTCGGAGCGCTTGGAAGCGCTGCGCTGTGAAGCGTATGACCTTGCCGAAACGATCCGCGATAAGAAGGATGAATACGACTTTTCTCCGCAGGAGCTCGACGCCGTGGAGTCGCGCTGCGACCAGCTTTACCGGCTGAAAAAGAAGTACGGCTCAAGCGTCGAGGAGATGCTTGCATATCTTGAAAAATCGCGTGAGGAATTGGACCGCATCGAGTATGCAGACGACCGTGCACAGCAGCTTGAGCAGACGCTCAAAAAGCAGGAAAAGGCTGCGCGCGAAGCGGCGCAGGCCCTCTCCGACCGCCGTCACGCGGCGGCAAAGGAGCTTGAGGAGCGTATTTCCCGGGAACTGCGCGAGCTCGATATGCCGAAGCTCCGCTTTGCCATCGACTTTCAGGAAAAGGACATGGGCGAGGACGGTGTGGACGCCGTGGCGTTTTTGATGTCCGCCAATGTGGGCGAGGCGCTGCGCCCCATCCAGAAGATCGCGTCCGGCGGCGAGCTGTCGCGCATCATGCTGGCACTCAAAAACGTGCTGGCCGAGCAGGACAGCGTGATGACGATGGTGTTCGACGAGGTCGACACCGGCGTTTCGGGCAGGGCTGCCCAGCGCGTGGCGGAAAAGCTCGCCAAGCTCTCGCGCACACGGCAAGTGCTGTGCGTGACGCATCTGCCGCAGCTCGCGGCGATGGCTGACACGCACTTCGGCGTGGAAAAGGGCGAGGAAAACGGCCGCACGCTCACAAAGGTCGTCGCGCTCGACCGCGCGGCGCGCCGCGGCGAGATCGCTCGCCTAAGCGGGGGAGACCACCCGAGCGAGACGATGCTCTTAGGGGCAGAGGAACTGCTCTGCGCGGCGGAGAACTTTAAAAATCAACTACTGTAAAGCAAAATCACATGGCAGAGAAAAGCGCCGCGATGCGGCGCTTTTTCGAAGAAAGGAACATCAGATGAACGAATTTGCTGAGCGCATCGAGCGGGATTTTCCGGTGCGGCGCAAGGAAAAAGAAAAAGTGGACTTCCGCACCTGGCTTGTCTACACACTCAAGGAGCTCGGCTATTCGCCGAAGCTCGAGAGCGGGACGTCGGCGCTCTCGGCGGGCGGCAATGTGACGAATGTGGTCGTCGGCGACATCGAGAAGGCAAAGATCGTTCTCGCGGCGCACTACGACACCGGCGTGCGCGAGGTCCTGCCGCCGCTCATTTGCCCGACGCGACCGGCGACGTACATGCTCTACGAGGCGCTGATGCCGCTGCTGGCGCTGGCGGTGAGCTTCCTTATTTCGTTCGGCGTGACGTTCGCGCTCAACATGCCGAATATGACGCTGCCTCTCTTTTTGTTGCTGCTGGTCGTGACGCTCTTTTACCCCAAATATGGCAAGAGTGAGACGAACAACAAAAATGCCAACACCTCCGGCGTCGTTGTGTTGCTGGAGGTCGCAAAGGCGCTGACGCCGCGCTACCGCGGCGAGGTGTGCTTTTTGTTCCTCGACGGCGGCACGCAGGGGGGCAAGGGCGCCAAGCGCCAGATCCACGCGCACCCCGAGCTCAAAAAGAAGAGCGTCGTCGTGCTCGACTGCGTGGGTGAGGGCGACGAGCTGCTGATCCTGCCGGGGAAAACGAGCCGCTGGAACGACAAGCTGCTCGACACGATCCTTGAGCAGTTCAGCAACAGCGAGAAGAAGACCTGCTTTTTGAAGACCGACGGACTTGTTCACTATCCCTCGGACAACCGCGCGTTCATGGGCGGCACGGTCATCTGTGCGTGCAAAAAGGTCAAGGGCTTTGGCCGCTGTATCCTGCCGCGGAAAGCGACGGGGATCGACGAGGAGAACCTGTCGCTCCTGTGCGACGGGCTGTGCAAGCTCGTGATGTATTACAATCCGCAGAATACTTGATACTTGACAAGACCGATTCTTTACGTTACAATATCCGCGTTTACGGTGATGAAGCGGAGAAGTAAGCAGCGATTTCCTGCGCAGAGAGCCTTCGGCCGGTGCAAGAAGGAGAGGAAACGTGCCGAAATACACCGCGGAGCCGGCGCCCGAACGAAAGTTTTCCAGTAGGCGCGCCCCGGGAGCGCCCGTTATTGCGCGGGAGTGTGTCGGCACTCCGTGAGGCCGTTTTTGCGAGAAAACGGCGAACCAGAGGTGGTACCGCGAATTTGTTCGCCCTCTGTCCAAACGGACAGAGGGCGTTTTTTGCTATCCGAAAGCGTCTCAAAATGTCCGAAATGAAGTAAAATAGAAATACAGGAGGAATCAACAAATGGGAATTTATGAAGAGCTCAAGGCGCGCGGCCTGATCGCGCAGGTGACGGACGAGGAGCAGATCCGCGACCTCGTCAACAACGGCAAGGCGACGTTCTACATCGGCTTTGACTGCACGGCGGACAGTCTGCACGTCGGCCACTTCATGGCGCTGTGCCTGATGAAAAGACTCCAGATGGCGGGCAACAAGCCCATTGCGCTCATCGGCGGCGGCACGACCATGATCGGAGACCCCTCGGGTCGCAACGATATGCGCAAGATGCTCACCAAGGCCGACATCGACCACAATGCCGAATGTTTCAAGCGCCAGATGGAGCGCTTCATCGACTTCGGCGAGGGCAAGGCCATGATGCTCAACAACGCCGACTGGCTGATGAAGCTCAACTACATCGAGCTGCTGCGCGAGGTGGGCGCGTGCTTCTCTGTGAACAACATGCTGCGCGCCAAGTGCTATGAGCAGCGCATGGAAAAGGGCCTTTCGTTCCTGGAATTCAACTACATGATCATGCAGTCCTACGACTTCTACCACATGTTCCAGGAGTACGGCTGCAACATGCAGTTCGGCGGCGACGACCAGTGGTCCAACATGCTCGGCGGCACGGAGCTCATTCGCCGCAAGCTCGGCAAGGACGCGCAGGCGATGACGATCACGCTGCTCCTCAATTCCGAGGGCAAGAAGATGGGCAAGACCGCGAGCGGTGCGGTGTGGCTCGACCCGAACAAGACCACGCCCTACGACTTCTACCAGTACTGGCGCAACGTGGGCGATCAGGATGTTTTGAAGTGTATCCGTATGCTCACATTCCTGCCGCTCGAGCAGATCGACGAGATGGACAAGTGGGAGGGCAGTCAGCTCAACCGCGCGAAGGAGATCCTCGCCTACGAGCTCACTGCACTCGTCCACGGGGAAGAGGAGGCCAAGAAGGCGGAGGAGTCTGCCAAGGCGCTCTTCGGCGCGGGCGGCAATAACGCCAACATGCCGACGAGCACGCTGACGGATGCCGACTTTGAAAACGGCAACATCAATGTCCTTTCGATGCTGGTCGCGACCGGCCTGTGCCCGTCCCGCGGTGAGGCGCGCCGTTTGGTCCAGCAGGGCGGTGTGACGATCGATGATGTGAAGGTCGCCTCCATCGACGAGAGCCTTGCGCGTGAACGTTTTGAGGGCGAGGGCGTCATCGTCCGCAAGGGTAAGAAGGTCTTCCACCGCGTGAAGGCGTAAGCGAGGCTGATTACAAAACGTAAACGAAAAATGGAGCAGGGCTCTGCGCGTTTTCAGCGCAGAGTCCTGCTTTTTTGACTGAATACACAAGGTGGAAAACGGTGAAATGAATACGGCGAATATTCGCTGAATATCGCGATGAATATTATGCGGATGCAAAGTGAATGCGCGATGAATGTTGCACAAACGAGAGATAAGATCAGCTTATACTGCGGGACGGAACGGTTCCAGTGCATGCGAGAGCTGCTCCAAATGACGCTCGGACATGCGGCACAGCGGCAGCCGCAATTCGCCGCTGCACAGGCCCAAGAGCTCCATGGTGGCCTTGACGGGGATGGGGTTGACCTCGCAAAACAGCGCACGGATCAGCTCGTGCAGCTTGAGCTGGAGCGCACCTGCCTCTAAGAAACGGTTTTTCAGGCAGAGCTGTGTCAGCTCGTGCATTTCACGCGGGACGACATTCGCGGCGACGGAGATGACGCCCTTGCCGCCGAGCGCCATGATGGCGGCGGTGGAGCCGTCGTTGCCGCTCCAGACGGTGAAGTCCGGCGGGCAGAGGTTGAGGGTGTCCTGAATAAGATCGAAGTTGTCGCTGGCTTCCTTGACGCCGACAATGTTCGGATGCTTGACAAGCGCTTGATAGGTCTGCGCCGTGCAGCCGACGCCTGTGCGGGAGGGAACGTTGTAGAGGATGACGGGAACATCGACCGAGTCAGCGATGGCGGAAAAATGCTGCACAAGGCCGCTCTGCGAGGCTTTGTTGTAGTACGGCGTGACGGTGAGCAGCGCGTCGACGCCCGCGCTTTGCGCGGCTTTGGAGAGCGCAATGGAGGACGCG